>OLQY01000131.1_pt1 | contig 93642 bp, 97 predicted proteins | sample 1672851 | NCBI WGS metagenome assembly OLQY01 (sample SAMEA3136730, study PRJEB25190) | human gut metagenome
TGGTAGCGTAGGGAATATGTCTAAAGAAGTAGTAGAAAAGTACATTAATGACCAGGTCTACAATGCCGTTAGAGACGGTAAGCCCTATCCATTCCCGCATTAAAATACGGGGATTTTCGGGCGTTTTTCATTAAAGTCGTCCGGATATTTTTCACCAGCTAAAGTTTCGATTGATTCTTGGCCGTTATATTCCTTGTATTTTTGCTTCATTTTGGTACCAAATCGGTTCATGAAGCTTGCAAGTTGGGCTTCTTGATCACTGCTCCAACCTGATTGCGCAAATTTACTGCTTTGATCATCACTGCTGCTTTCTTCGCTACTTGATGATTGTGATAAAGATGAAGAACTAGTGCTTGAACCTTTATGCTTATTTTTGCTTACAGTTTTACTTGTGGCAACTTCAGAAGCAGAGTTCGATGATTTTCCACTTTGAACAGTGAGATATACCATGACTCCTGCTGCAATCACTAAAACGCAAGCAACTATGATTAGACAGATTTTTCTTACTTTATTCATTTTACTTGTTGGTTTCCTCTTCTGCTTGTTTATTCAATTTTTTAGAAATTTGTTTCATTTGTGCCTTGTTGTATTCCAAGCCTTGCGAAATTTGGTCAACGTCATTCTTGTAAGGTGCATACTTTTTAATCAATTCGGCCTTAGACTTATATTTCTTAGGACCATCTAACCCTAAGTTGGCACCACCTGGTTGAACCCCAATTTTATCCGTATTGTTGATGTAGTAGCTCGTGTAAGCAGAAGTACTGAAGCTTTCCGCGATACTTGCTACAATTATCGCAATCCACTTTTTCATTCAAGATCTCCCCCCTTGTCAAACAGTTTCGATTTTAGCACCAAAAAACGCATCAAGGAAAATCGTTCCTTAATGCGTTTTGATAATTTTGATTCTATTTTTTAACGGTGCTTAATGACGTGAACCATGTAAGCAACCAAGTAAATCACAACTTCAATCGTAGCAATGAAGAAGGTAACTGGCCAGTTAGTAATAAAGCCCAAGTAAAGTCCGGCCCATACACCGATTAAGGCAAAGCCGATTGACCAGCCGATCATTGCGGGGATCGTTTTACCGATATAACGCGCTGTCGATGATGGCAGTGTTAATAAAATGAATACTAGCAATGAACCAACGATCTGCGCACCAATTGCAACAGACATAGCCATTGCAACTAAGAAGACGATGCCAACAAAACCGGTATGAATACCGTGCGCAGCAGCGCCGATATGGTCAAAGGAATCGAAGTTCAAACTCCGTTGCAACAAAAGGATCATCAACAAAACGATGACGGACAAGATAACCAATTGGGTTACACCTTGTCGATCTACACCGATGATACTACCGAACAAGATGTTCGTAGCGTAACGGCTATTGGAACCAGAAATCGCCAGGAATAAAACGCCTAGTCCAATAAATAGTGCTGAAATCGCACTAATTGACGATTCCTTTTGATCGCTGTGCATGGACAATTCGCCAACACTGATCGCACCAAGCAAGGTGAACAAAAGCATCCCCCATAACGGCGCAATACCGATAAACACCGCAAAGGCAGCACCGGCAAAACCGATTTCTGACAAGGTGTGAGCTAAGAACGCATAACTACGCGCTACAACGTACACGCCAACCACACCACAGGTGATCGCAATAAAAGTACTTGCTAAGAAGGCATAACGCATGAATTCATATTGAAACATCATTCAAAATCCTCCTTAAAGTCTTTCATCTTTCCTTGTCTGATCGTCCCCTTGTTTAAGTACAGATAATCGCTCATGTACTTTTTAGCCAGCGGTATATCGTGCGTTACAAATAGCACAGTAATCTTGTGTTCCTGATTCAAGTGTTTGATCAGGCCCATTAATTCTTCCTTAGCAGCCGGATCCAGGCTCGCTGTCGCTTCATCCAGGATAATCATGTTAGGACGGTCGAGTAGCGCTTGCGCCAAGTAGGCACGTTGTTTTTGCCCACCTGAAGCTTCACCCATGCGCGTATTTTGAATTTTGTCCAAATGCGTCTCAGTAATTTGACGATCGATTTGCTCTTTTACTTTTTTAGTCTTAAAAAGTGGAGCGTTCAATTCGATAAAGGCACGAATTGAAAGAGGATATTCTGAGTCAATATTTCTAAATTGCGGAACATAGCCAAGCTTGACGTCTGATGAGAATTTATAGCTACCGCCTGTTGGTATAAGCATCCCCATCAAAATCTTAATCAAAGTAGTTTTTCCTGTTCCGTTTGGACCAAGCAGAGCAGTCATTGAACCATCTTCAAGCTTGAAATTCAAATCTTGAAAGACGGTCTTTGTATCAAATCTCATTGAAAGGTCATTCACATCTAAGATCAATTTAGCATCCCCTTTACTCGCTAAATTAGCTCATTTATTGCTTACTAATATTAGCTAAATTCTGATAATTTTCTTTCATCCAATCCAAGTAAGTTGTGTTGTTCGGAATTGTTTCGCGCACGCTGAGCACTGGCACATTGTTCTTTTTGGCCAATTTAACAAAAGTCTTCACAGTTGAACTGCTTGCTTGCGTGTTATTAACGAAGAAAGCGATCTTCTTATCTTCAATTTCTTTAGTCATTTTGTTGATAGTCTTAGGACTGGGATCAGTACCATTTTGCACGGCTTTTTCAAAGTCCTTGTCACCGATCTTGTAGCCGGCTTCTTGCAAGGCATAGTCAAAGACAGGCTCACTAACGTAAACTGGCTTGCCGTCCTTTTTGCCTGATTTAGCAAGCTGCTTAATTTGCGCAATCTTTGCTAGGTATTTTTTACCATTAGCCTTAAAGTAAGCCGCATGACTTGGTTGCAACTTGGACAAGCGCTTAACTAAATAGTTCACGTACTTAGTTGGCATATCTAAATTGTACCAAATATGGGGGTTGTCACCCTTCTTAAGGTGCATCAAATCTTCACCCACTAAAACTGGCTTTTTGTTAACTGAACTAGCTAATTTATTCATCCAGTCATCGTAGCCTAGGCCGTTTGCCACAATAATGTTGGCCTTGGATAATTCCTTGGCATCAGCCGTAGTTGGTTCGAAATCGTGCGGATCAGTTGCGCTGTTCTTGATCACAGCTTGCACGTTTCCGTACTTGCCTGCCACATTTTTGGCAATATCGGCATAAACGTTAGTAGACGCAACGATCGATACCTTATCACTACTTGTAGACTTTTGGCTACTTGAGCATGCAGAAAGCAGTAGCATCACTACACTCAGTAAGCCCAAAATAAAAATATGTTTTGTAATTCTAGATTTTTGCATAAAACCTCCATAACAAAAAAGCATTTAAATCAGAATTTCAGCAAGTTTTCTGATTTAAAGTAAGCATAAGCTAGATTTTATGGTGTGTCAATATATTTACAGATAGACAAATAGCACCAAGGTTCATTAACCCTGATGCTATCGCTTTTACTTAAGTCTTTAAAAAATTTGCTGAAATAATTTAAATGCTTTTTCTAGAATTACATCATTATATAAACATATTTTTATATGCTTGTCAAACTAAAACTCGCCATTTGCGTGTTGTCTCAAAACATCCAGAATTTTAATGATGTGGTTGTCAAATAATTGGTAGTACTTCTCTTGCTTGACGCGCTTGCTTTTTACCAATCTTGCTTCTTCTAAAATTCTTAGATGCCGTGAAATTGCCGGCTGGCTGACGTCGAATTGTTTGACTAAGTTATTCACGCTGCTTTCCTTGTGGTCATTCAAATAATAAAGAATTTGAATACGAATTGGATGATTCAGCGCTCTAGTAATTCGAATAATCTGATCGTTCAATTTCTTTTCCACCTATCGTTAGTCTTAATCTATTATAATCTTTATTTTACCGATTATCTGCCCTTTTCAACCGATAACCTTGGAAAACAAGTAATCTCTAACTAATTAACGTATACTTCAAAGTGAAAGGAGGCCGAGATAAATGAAATTCAAACTACTGGTCAATCCCCCCAAAAAAGAATTAGTTCAAGCACAGGTCCACCAAGAAAATGATTTTACTCAAGAACTCAAAAAGTTTGTCTTGACCAACGCCAGTTCCAATCAGTTGCTTGCCTATGACGATAAAGATGTAATCACTTTATCACTTGACAAAATTGCACTAATTACAATTATCGATAATAAAACTTACGCTATTTGTACTAACAAAAAACAATATCAAATTAAAAAGCGAATTTATCAATTAGTTGAAGAGTTGCCCAAATATTTTTGGCGTGTTAATAAGTCAAGCATCGCCAATCGCTATCAAATTAGCCGTTTTGCGGAAATACAAATGGCTGGCATAAACATCATCATGAAACATGGTCTAACCGACTATGTCTCACGCAGATGCTTCGCCAAAATCAGAAAGGAGCTTGATGAACTATGAAAAAGTTTGTTAAAGACTTCACCCTCCGTGGTATGATCGCCGCTGGCTTTGGCCCATTAATTTTGGTTTCAATTTATCTGGGCTTGCAGCTTTCAGGCATAATTATTAGCATTCCCACATCGCAAGTAAATCTCAACATCATTTCAAGTTTGATTCTAGCTTTTATTGCCGGGGGAATAAGTGCTATTTTCAACGTAGAAAAAATTTCATTAGGCGTCGCCACATTAATTGATGCAATCGTCATCTACTTGGACTACCTAATCATTTACCTAATTAACAATTGGATCAAAGTGCAGTTCATTCCTTTACTCATTTTTACATTCGTTTATATAATTGGTTATTTAATTATTTGGGCAATTATCTACCACAAAGTTAAATCACAAGTATCTAGTATTAATCAGAAATTATAAAGAAAGGACGCTCTCGCACGAGGGTGTCCTTTTAGATTTGACAACAAAAAACGCTACCCACTCGGGTAGCGCAAAACATAACAGAGTATCCTGATTTAAGTAGAGATCATCAAGATGCTTTTATTATAATACGTTTTTTACACCTTTTGTTAAAGAATATATATAATAACTTAGATTATTTAACTATTTATTTTATATATTTTTTCTAATAATATTATTCGTTAGGATCTTCTTTAATGTTCTTCTTCCAGAAACTCATGATTAAACCTGCTACGATTGAACCAATGATAGTTGCTAAGAAGTATAACAAGATATGGCTTGGACCACCGATGTTACCAGCAAGTGGTGATACCCACAGACCACCGTGAGGAGCTGGGACACCAACGTGCCACAAACCAACTAAGGCACCACCAACGGCTGAACCGATGATACATGATGGAATTACACGACCTGGGTCAGCTGCGGCAAATGGAATAGCACCTTCAGTAATGAATGAGAATCCTAATACCCAGTTAGATACACCTGCACGACGTTCTTCTTGAGTGTACTTGTTCTTGAAGAATGTAGTACCAATAGCAGTAGCAAATGGAGGAACCATACCACCAACCATTACGGCAGCCATTAAGATAGCAGCAGTAGTTGAGTGTGGGTCGTTAGCAAATGCACCTGATGCAAAGACATATGCAGCCTTATTGAAAGGACCACCCATATCGATTGACATCATACCTGCCAAGATAGTAGTAAGAAGTACTAAGTTACCAGTACCCATGCTGTTCAAGAAGTGGGTAATTGCAAAGTTGATCCCACTGAAGATTGGGTTAATGATGTAGAACATAATTGCTGCAATGAAGAGCAATCCCAAAATTGGGTAGAACAACATTGGCTTCATACCTTCAACTGAGTGAGGTAAGTTAGCAAATAACTTCTTCAAGCCAACCATTAAGTAACCAGCGATGAAACCAGCGGCAATACCACCTAAGAATCCAGCTGGTGAAGTTGCGTGAGCTTGAACGTTAACTTGGAATTGACCGTTTGCAATAGAAGCCATGTAACCACCAACGAAACCTGGCATCAATGCTGGCAAGTCACCGATTGATTCAGCGATGTAAGCTGAAAGAACTGGAACCATGAAGGCGAAGGCTAAGTTACCTGCGTTGTTCAAGAAGATAAATGCAGGAGTCTTTGCACCACCACCGTAGTTTTCTACGATGAAGGAGATAGCCATTAAGATACCACCACCGATAACGAATGGAAGCATGTGGCTAATACCGTTCATTAAGTTCTTGTAAATACCTGCCCATACGCCTGGCTTTTCAGTGCTTGATGATGATTCTTCTGACTTGTCAGATGCACTTGCGTGGTAAACATCTGCCTTGCCATCCATAATGTCATCGATCAATTCGCCTGGCTTGTTGATACCATCAACAACTGGACGGTTGACTAAAGGCTTGCCGTCAAAACGTGGCATGTCAACTTTCTTATCAGAAGCAATGATGACACCTTTAGCACGCTTGATTTCATCAGGAGTTAACTTGTCCTTAACACCTTCTGAACCGTTAGTTTCAATTCTAACTTCGATACCGCGCTTCTTACCTTCCTTAATCAAGGCTTCTTGAGCCATGTAAGTGTGGGCAATACCGTTAATACATGCAGTAACACCAACGATTAATGGCTTGTTGTCGTCATCGTCGTTCTTACCTTCTGCCTTAGCAGCTTCCTTAGCCTTCTTAGCTTCAGCTGCCTTCTTGTCTTCTTCGTCCTTCTTAGCTTCAGCCTTTTCGAAAAGATCGATAACTTCTTCAGGAGTCTTAGTAGCCTTAAGTTTTTCAACTAAGTCTGGATCAATTAACAAACCTGAAAGTTTTGCTAAAGCTTGAAGGTGAGTGTTATCAGCACCAGCTGGTGCAGTGATCATGAAGAATAAGTGAACTGGTTGACCATCAAGTGAGTTGTAGTCAATACCTTCCTTACTCTTGGCAAATAATACACGAGCCTTGTTGATTGACTTGTTACGTGCGTGTGGCATCGCAATTCCGCCGCCGATACCAGTAGTTGATTCATTTTCACGGTCCCAGATGGACTTGATAAATGCATCTTCGTCATTAACGATATCGGTTGCAACTTCAAGGTCTGCCATTTCTTTAATGGCATCTTCTTTGTTGGTAGCCTTAAGCTCCATAATCATGGATTCAGGGCTTAAAATGTCCTTAATTCTCATATTTCATTCCTCTCATTTAAAAATTAAGAAATTTGTTCAACCTTAATTTGTGGCAATACTGCATCGATTTGGCTCTTAACTGCGATGTCCTTAGTAAAGGCAGTAGCAGCACCACAAGCCATACCAATTCTGAAGCCTTCCTTAGGATCGCCAGTCTTGTAGTAAGTACCAACGAAACCAGCAATCATTGAGTCGCCGGCACCAACTGAGTTAACAGCAGTACCAACAGCACCCTTGGCGTGGTATACGTGGTCTTGAGTCAAGAGAAAGCCACCTTCGCCGGCCATTGAAACCATTACGTTTTGAGCACCCTTGTCAAGCAACTTTTGTGCGTATTCAAGCATTACATCGCTTGAATCAAAAGTTACGCCGAACAAGTCAGCTAATTCGTGGTGGTTTGGTTTAATTACTAATGGCTTGTATTCCAAGGTATCAAGAAGAGCTTGACCAGTAGTATCAACTACGAAGTCAGCACCAGCTTCCTTAATAGTTGGAAGAAGTGATTGGTAGAAATCAGTTGGAAGACTTGGAGTAAGTGAACCACTCATTACTACGATGTCACCCTTCTTCAAGTCGTTCAAACGATCCTTGAAAGCAGTGATTTCTTGGTCAGTAATGTTTGGACCAGCTGCGTTAATTTCAGTTTCCTTTTCTGCGTGGATCTTAACATTCACACGAGTGTTGTCTGAAATAGTAACGAAGTCACTTTCGATTCTCTTTTGGTTCAATTGACGAACCAATTCCTTACCGGTGAAGCCACCAACAAAGCCCCATGCAGTGTTGTCAACGTTCAATTGGTTAAGGATTTGAGAAACGTTAATTCCTTTACCCCCTGCTAAAAATGAATCATTGTTAGTTCTGTTAACTTCCCCGCGGTTGACTTTTTCTAATTGAAGAACATAGTCAAGAGCTGGGTTAACAGTTACTGTGTAAATCATCCTATTTTGCCTCCTCTAGGTTTATATCGGCAGGTAATGCCTTTTTTTGACTTGGTTTAAGCTTATTTGTTACCACAACAACGTCTTTAGTATTAGCGAATACAGCAAAGTTCCGTTCGCCAATCTTAGTGTTATCGGCTAAAACATAAGCATGTCTAGCTTGCTTAATCTCGGCTGTCTTGACTGCGGCTTCTTCGGGATCTGGCGTGGTTAAATTGCCGTTGGCTTCGATTCCGTTAGCTCCGACAAAACTAGCTGAGAAATTCATCGCCTTAATTTGACTCAAAGCAGTTTGACCAATCACGGCATGCGTGTCGTCTTTGACCTCGCCACCGATTAGGAAAGTCTTGATTCCATGATTTAAACTGCATAACGCCGTTTCAACTCCGTTGGTGATGATCTTTACGTTAGGAATATCAGCTAGAAATGGAACCATCTCATAGGTTGTTGTTCCTGCATCGATAAAGACGTTATCACCTTGGTGAACGAAGTGTTCTGCTGCGTATTTAGCAATAGAAATCTTCACTTCATGATTCAAACTAAAGCGGACGTTCTGGGAAACATCGCGCGAGAAATTCTTTACTGATTGGGCACCGCCATGAACTCGCTTGAGGATGCCATTCTTCTCCATTTGAATCAGATCACGACGGATAGTTGATTCAGATGTATCAGTTAAATCGCATAACTCGCTAACGCGGCACAATTCGTGCTGATTAACGTAATCTTCAATTAAGCTTTGGCGTTCTTGTGTCAGCATTATTTCTCACCTCGATAAATATTGTATTCGCTTTCTCCTCCAAAATCAATCATTTTTCTTCAAAAAGCGTCATTTTTGTTTATTATCGTTCAATAAAATTCATTTATATGCAAAAAAGATGCCGTTTTTTGATTGAAACGACATCTTTTCTTCGTCATTTGGAATTATTCTTAGTCATTTTACCCTATTTGACTAAGAATTTGCAAAGATGACTAAGAAAGAGAACCAAAGATCTATTAACCTTGCAAAAGCAAAACATGCCGAATCATTATTGATTCAGCGCGTTTTACTATTAAATATATTTTGTCTAGCCTCTCAAGCTACGCTTAAAGTTTTGCCATGGGCCGACATCATCTGTTTGCAAAATCAAGTTTGGATAGATTTTTCTAATCCAGATAAATGACGCTACTGTAGCGGCTAAAGCAATTAAAGCAGAGATAGCTGCCTCTAAATTAGTTGCGTTACCCATAATTACTCTAGCTGGCATTACAAATGATGATAGAAATGGGGTGTACGATAATACTTTAGCCAAAATCGTATCCCCACCTGATTGCATATTGACTGTGAACAAGAACCCGATCAACATCAATGTAGATAGTGGTCCCACCGCTTTGTTGGCATTCTCGCTTTTAGCAACCAAAGCGCCACAGAAAGCTGCAAAGATAATAAACAATACCAAGCCGATTATCGTAAACACCAATCCCCAAGAAGCCAGATTGCCAATTGCTTGATCAATCATCGGCTTATACTGTCTAAATAAATCGCTAAAGCCATCGATGTATGGGGCCGCGCAATAAACTGCCACAAAACCAACAACATAAATTAACACTTGGGTAATAATTTCACCAAAAATACCTAAAATCTTCCCAGTGAAATAATCGCCACCTGGCATACTCGAAAAGATTACTTCCATTATCTTGGTACCCTTCTCCGTAGCGATATCTTGTGCTGTTACTTGCGTATAAGTGATCACAAGCATGTACAAGATAATCAGTAAAACCCAGAAGGAAATTCGCTTAACAGGATCATTGTCAAAGCTCTTCTTCTCAACATGCTTAACTTGTTGCTTAAATTGCGCCCGCGTAGCTAAAGACTGAGTCTGTTTTGTCGTTAGCTTGGCCTTACTTAAATTCAATTGTTGCTGAGCGGTGTTTAGGCTCGTTAGCAGCTCTGATTTTAGATCACTGTCCATTTTTTGATCACTATAGTAAGTTGCAGCTAATTGATTATTCTTTTGTTCAATTAAAACATAGCCATCGATATCTTCATCTTTATACGCCTTTTTAGCCTTAGCTTCAGTGCTATAGTTGTCAAAATCTTCTGACTTTTTAATTGCTTGCTTTAAGACGGAATTAGAAGTAACTACCCCAACATAGTTGTCATCACTACTGCCAGCTGATACCATTCCGATAACAAATGAAAAGAAGACGAGCAGAAACGGTGCTAAAATCATCAATAAATATGACCAAGTTTTCACTTCTCTACGGTAGGTTTCTTTAGCGACAAGCCAGATCTTATTCATGACGCACACCTGCTTTCATTTTGAAAATCTCGTCTAAAGTTGGTGGTTCCTGGTCAAAAGTTTGAATATATTGACCATCCGAAAGTTGGTTAAAAATATCCTTACCATATTTTTCGTCTTCAAGAATAAGCAACTTCATCCCATTATTTTGTGAAATTACATCTTTTACACCTGGCAAGGCTGATAATTCGGCGGCACTTTTGTCTGTCCTGACAAAAATTCGAGTTAAACCAAAGCTGTTCTCAATCTCATTTACTGGGCCATTCAAGACAATACGTCCATCATTGATCATCACAACGTCGTCACATAATTCTTCCACATTACGCATATCATGATCAGAAAAAATAATTGTGGCGCCTTTTCTTTTTTCTTCTAAAATCAGCTGTTTCATTAGATCGACATTAACTGGATCTAGTCCACTAAAAGGTTCATCTAAAATAATCAATTTAGGTTGATGAATTAAAGTTGCAATCATCTGTACTTTTTGTTGGTTACCTTTAGACAAAGACTTAATCTTATCCATGGGGATCCCTTTAACAGCCAAACGTGATAACCAATCAGGTAATTCTTCTTTTACCTTTTTAGCTGGCATCCCTTTAAGACTAGCTAAAAACACTACCTGATCTTCAATGGTTAATTTAGGCATCAAGCTTCGCTCTTCAGGTAGATAGCCGATAGTGTCATAATCTTTAGCGCTAAAAGAATGACCATCAATGCTAATCTGACCATCATAATCAACAAATTTTAAAATACTATGAAAGATCGTCGACTTACCCGATCCATTTTTACCAACTAGTCCGAGAATACGTCTGTCTGGTACATCGAAGTTGACACCAAACAAAACCTGTGTTGACCCAAAGCTTTTGTTTAGGTGTTCTATTTTTAACATGAGCTTTTCCTCAACTTTTCTATGTTATTGATCGAATATCTAAGAATAATTATCGCCAAAGAATGCAAGCACATCCAAAATATTCAGCAGTGCTTGCCGCCAATATACTTGCCAAAAATGAGGATATACCTTAGTAGATTTTCTGGTAAATTTTATTAGTTGATAACCATCTGATGTTTTGTTCCGCATTACCTGGGGAATAGTAACTAACCAACATAATGCAATTACTATAGCAATTATCATAATTATTGAAATAACTGTATTATTCATGGCAATCATCCTTTTTAACTTCTGCTATGGGAATTATGTGTTACATATACTAATAATCGTTACTATCCTTTTCCACTTTAGTCTTATAATATCTGAAACCTGTATAACCTACCCAGATCAACAAGATAACAATAACGGTACATAATTTTCAAGCTGCTTCATTACCAGTAATACTAAAAATTGCCACAACTAATGCAATAGCAGAAAAAATTATAGCACCAGTAAATTGTCTTTTAGCTTTTTCTAACATGATTTATCCCTCAACTTTTTATCTAATGGTGATTAGTCCTAGAAATACACCGTCAAAGAACTGCCATAAAGTATCGGTTGAAAAAATTGTTTTTACAATATCAACTGATCCCCAATTGGTTACTACAGTAAACATCACTCCAGCTGCAGCAACCACTACTCCTGTACCAATAACTTGAGGGGCAAATTTCAACACTTTCTTCTGCCATGGAATTTTTGACTCTACTGTCTTATTAAGGACCAAACTTGCGGACATAACACCACCTAATGTCAAGCCCATAACGATTCCAAGTGCAATAGAAACAAAAATCTGCCAAATTTGAAGTGGACCGGGATTTTTAAAATACATCAACACAAGAAATACTATTGGTCCAGCAATTGCTCCGATTACCATTCCCTCAATAATTCGTTTGTTCTCACGGGCGAATTTTTCGTTATTCATTCTTATTACCTCAAGGAAATTTGTTTTTCATCTCTAATTAAACAAATCCGAAAACTTAGTCGGAATATTGTTGTTCTTGGCGAAGTATTTCTTAAATGCATCCCCAAAGCTTAATTGATCTTTTTCTCTATTTTCAAGTAAATCGTGAACAGCCAAGAATGCTGTAACGACGTAATTAACGGCTAAAACGATTAGCAAGCCAAGCACAATGTAAATTAAGTACAGCATTTTTCTTTCCTCCAATTCAGCGATTATCTCCCAAGAAATAATCTCTTATCTTTTTAAATTAATCATATCCCCATCGTTTACGTAACAGGCAAAACCGTCCAATTCTGTCATTTATCGGACTGATTTTGCATTTTATTCTTCATCTTTTTTATAAACTAATAAATCCCCTGGTTGACAATCCAAGACTTCACAGATCTTGCTCAATGTGTCGAAGCGAACGCCATGCGCCTTTCCTGTCTTTAGGATTGACAGGTTAGCCGGCGTGATGCCAACCTTCTCTGCCAGCTCCTTTGAAGACATCTTTCGCTTCAAGAGCATAAAATCTAGTGTCACTTCAATCATCCATACCAACCTTTCTAAATAATCGAATCTGCATCTTCTTGAACTTTCATTCCATATTTGAATACCAAGTAGACTACGTATAGTACTGCTAGGAAGAGCAAGCCAGTTGTCACACCACTTGGGTACAATACATTATTCGAGGATTTAGCGAACCAAGTGCGGTGAGTTATGAAAATAATGTAATCTATTATTGAAATAATGGTATATCCAGCAACTGAAATTAATAATTTCTTGAGTAAATTCAAATTACTATCAGCAAAGTAAACTTCTTGCTTGATATTTTTAACAATTAATCTGGCATATCGACAGATTAAAAAGGCTGCAACGCTCATCATGATCAGTGATAGCAACCCAACCACTATTGCACCTATATAGCTATCAACTGATACGCCTTTTATACCCATACCCTCTTCAAAGCCAGCGCGAAAATCTGGATTTCTTATGCCAAATAACATAACACCACCCATAACGATCCACATAATTATTCCTATTACGCAAAATATTTGGTAAATCCAAGCAAAAACTGTCAGCAAATTCAAAATAAACTTTTTCATTTTTCTATCCTCTCAAAATCTGGATGATTCTGTATATAGCACTGCCAACTACACCCGTTACTCCAATTACTAATAATGTAATTCTAAGAACATTCCATGTTCCACCTAAGTTAGCAAACACTAAAATTGCCATCATTATCAGCATTCCAACGATTGAACCTATTTGTCTTTTCTTATCTGGAAGCATATCTATCCCTCTCTTCCATGAAACTATCTATCTCTTTCTTATTCCTTTTGATAATTATTGTATTACGATAATTTATAATTGCAATACAGAAATAAAATATTTTTTGGGGATAAAACATAATACCAAATTAGTCGTTAAACTAACTTGGTATTATGTTTTATCTTCCAAGCTACTGCTTTTTACTTTTCTTCTTATAGTAAGAGTTCATGAAAATATTCATAAAGATAACAAAGGCTACACTTTCAACTATATTCCAAAATACTGTTCCAAAGCTTAATGTTTTGTACTGAAAATAGTCCCATACCAATCCTATTAACAGGACCAAAATACCAGCGATGATACTTCTGTTTCTAACTTGGCGCTTGGTTAAAATTTTATTCTTCATTTTTCTCACTCCATTATTATCATGTTGAAAAATAGGAAATCTAATTTCTTTAAATAACTACCTATCTCTATGTTTATTTACAATTAAATTTTATCTGATTTTTATCCCATGAAATTAAAAAATACCAAATCTGTCTCTTTTCGGACTGATTTGGTATTTTCGTTTTTATAATTTCCTGATCCTTAACAACATTACCTAAATTAAATTAATGTCATTATACTTTTCGATAATTTCATCATTAACAACTTTCTTATAACCGCGTGAGTACTTGATTGAAAGATTGTTGTTAAAAGTAATAGTTTGTGAGTGGGGATCGATCGCTTTAATGTTTATGGGATTTACCAAATATGATTGAGATACTTTTGTCAGAAACGGTGCTCTTTTTTCTACCTGCCCAACACTTCCCTTAAATTCGATCTCTCCATGTTTAGTAACCATATGAACTTTATGTTGTATAGTACTATTTTCAATAAAAATCACTTCATTCTCACTAACTTTAAGGATTCGGCGTCCTACCTTATAAGTGAAGTCCCGCTTACTCAATTGACCCACACTAGATAAATTATCGAAGGCGTTACGTAACGTTTCTTCGATACGTTGAATAATCTTATCAGATGACATGGACTTACTAATATAGTCAATTGCACCGATACGACGGCGATATGTTAATGGAGCGTACTTGTCGTACGCCGTTACAAAGATGATTTGAGCATTCTCGTCATTTTTCTTAATGAATTCAGCTAAATCTACGCCATTCTTAGCTTTAGACTCTCGACTTAATTCAATATCTAAGAAATAAATGCCGTTTTTAATATCATTTGCAACGACATATCCTACTGTTTGAGCAAAATCGTTAGCAACAAACGTAACAGATTCATTTAATTCAGCGTAACCTTCATTATCATCTGTTAAGTCTTGAATAGATGCATTAATATTCTTAGCCATCTGATCAGCTAAATCTTTGTCATCGTCACATACAATAATTGGAAACTTACTCATCCTCTTCACCATCTTCTGTATCTATTGTCATATAGAAGTCAAACCAGCCATCTCGAACTGTATAAGAAATAGACATATCAGGATACTTACTATCAATTTCTTTAATATTAGTTAATCCGAGTCCTTTATGATCCTTCTTAGTAGTAAACCCACGTTGTTGAATTTCTTGAGTGGATATTTTTCTATTTTCTATCTTGTTTCGAATTTCATATTCAAATTCACCGGGGCCATCAGAGTAGACCATTATTTGAACTTCGGCGCTCCGAATGTCATGCTTTTCGGCAATCAATGCTTTACTTTCCTCAATTGCATTATCGAAAGTAATGCCAATAATACGTACTAGATCAAGTTCATCCACATGGTCTGGTAAATTACGGATATTATTTCGACATTCAAAATTATATGGTATATCCAAATTATACAATTCTGTCAGCTTTGAAATAATAATGCTCTTAACTGATTTAACGTAAATGTGATTTACATCTTTATATTTGAGTAAAGCTTTAGAATTTAAGTTAGTTTCAGTGTATTTATCTAGTTTTTGAATTACTTCTTGAACATTACCTTCTTGCGCACTTACCTTTAAAGAATTAAGAATATTTTTGTAATCATGTCTGAAGGCACGGAGATCATCTTCACTTTTTTCAAGATAAGTTGTGTATTCTTCAAGCTGATGCTGGTTTTTTATAAATTCTTCTTGTTTTCTTTTTTGGATTATTTGTTTTTGTTCTATTAGCATTAAGTTATATATGCCAATAGCGAATAAAGCTTGTAAAATAAGAAAAGAAATAAAAAATATGGAAACAGGCGGAATATGTGTAGATTCTGTATAAACTATACTAATAATTATAGTCACAAGATATAAATAACAATTTAGCCATAAAGTTATCCGCTTATTATTTCCTATAAGATGTTGTCTTATTTGTAAAGAATATTTATTCATTACAAATACAATCAAGAAGCAGCTAATAAATGCCAATACAGAATTTAACATCATTAGTGCTTCTTTACTTAGATCATATCTGATTATTCCTAAAAAAATTGATCGAACTATATCAAGTACAATCTCTATATTAAAAACAAATATAATAGAATTAAGAATTAAATACGTATTAATTTTAGTTCTATATATTAGATATAAAGCTAAAACAACAGTCAAATTATAGACTACGTCTCCTTTATATCCCCAATTATTAGTACATAATCCTATAATTACCACTAAAAGAAGATATAAAAAATTTTTCCATCCACCTAAAGATAAATTGGTTATCTTAAAGAAGAAAAGGAAATCCAACAACATTGATAAAATTGAGACTATTAAGCCTAATCCTAATATTGTTGAATTTAACATTCTACTTTCTTCTCATAATAGCATTAAAGAACGCCATGACGTCAATTCTAGCCGTGCTTCCACCAACAACCTTAGTCAATTCTTCTTCCTTCAAAACAGTCTTTTTAACATTTTGTTTCTTCATGATATTTCATCCTTTTATGATTTTATACTCAACTTGTTTACATCTTTAATATATCATGGACTTCTAGGTAAATTAAAAAAGATACCAATTCAGTCATATTTTCGTACCGATTCGGTTTCATATCTCTTCAAACGTAAACAACTGACAATTAATTTTCTCAGCTAATTCTTGGCAGCTGTCCGTAAAGCCAGATTTGGCAAATAGATAATAATGCTTAATCGGATACTTAAAGATTTCACTATTTGTAATCAATTTTTCTAACACACTACGAGAGATCAGTTCATTCTTCCATTTACATTCGCCGAAATATCCATCACGTTCATCGTCAGAGAATCCTACAATATCTAACTCAACTTGTTGATGTGTTCTCTTATCGGTTCCCCACCAATTGCCCAAGTGGATAAACGGATTAGGAACAATTTTTTCATTCATATCCTGAGACCACATGAAGTCTTGACTGTATTTTTCAAACTCAGGTCCCATAAAATCAGACAGATTCTTTTGTACTTTTACCCAAGCAAGATCAGTTAAGCCACGCTCAATTAGATCGGTTTGCTTGCCAACAAAGGTATACCAGAATCGAAACATCCCGTCACAGATACGATAAACGATATTTTTGCTTCTACTTTTCTTTTGTTCAGTAACCGGTAACTTTTTCTCAACAATACCTAAATCTATCAAATTATTCAGGTACGTGGTTAGCGGACCAGTTTGCAAGTGGGCGGATTGCGCAATTTTACTATGCTTAGAAGCACCTGAAGCTATCGCATTGATAATCGAATTATAGTTAGTTGGATCGCGTAATTCCTGTTGTAACAAGTTATTAGGCTCATCAAATAAGCGACCTGATTTAGTCAAAAAGTTTTTCTTAATATTATCCGCAACTGACATGCTGTCTGACATATAACTCAAGTATTGGGGCACACCGCTACAAACCGTATTGATGATAAAAGCATCCTCTTTACTAAGTTTTGGCAACATTTCACATGCTTCAGATAGTTTGAATGGTTCAAGCTTTAAGGCTAAAGTGCGACGACCATATAGTGGGCTTTGGTAGCCTAGGACTTGTCGCTCCATAAATGACATCGATGAACCACATAAAATCAAAAATAGGTTAGTTTCTTTGAATTCATGATCAATGTAGGATTGCAACATTGAACTAATTGTAGGGTAAGCCTTAGCCAAATAAGGAAATTCGTCAATAACCAAAATTACCCGCTGTTCTTGGGCTAAACGTGTAATTTCTTTAAAGCATTCCTCAAAATTTGCAAATTTTTCTTTTCCACCCTGATCTGTATTTTTAAAAATACTAATTGCATCAGAAAAACGTTTTAGATTATCTTCCGCATTTTCTTCAAGTGCTACATAATAAATTGCCTTTTTATCTTTTAAAAACTCATTGATCAGTGAAGTCTTTCCAATTCTTCTTCGACCATAGATCACTGTAAATTGAAAATCATTTTCTTGATACGCCTGATTCAATTGTTCTAATTCTTGATGTCTACCTACAAACATAACGTGCTCCTTTTTACTATATCGTAATATACTACATTATATTATACTATAATACGATATAGTATAACGTAATGTGGTGTATTCTATTTTTGTAATAAAAATGGCCGTTACTTAGAGAAATAGCGAAGATCTTAAATTTAGTAAAAAGGCCGTGCATCCCTGCACGGTCTTTTCATCTTAATTTATCTCATCTATTTTCTAACGTATTCGCCGTTCTTGTACTTAAATACAACCTTCTTATTAGGCAATTGAACCGTAATTCTGCGATATACAGGACCAAAGCCGTGCTTTTCAAGCTTAACTTTCACACTACCGTCCTTATTTACCTTAACTTCGTACAAGTTGTATTCGCCCTTTTGGTACTTGAAGTCAATTCCGTTATCTTGATAGTGAACGTACTTACCCCTTTTACCAAATAATCTAAAGGTCATGCTTTCGTCTGGTTCATCAGAGATGTGACTAACTTCCTTACCCCATGGCAAGATAGTGTTCTTCTTGATAAACAGTGGCAACTTATCAATTGGTGCATCAACCAAAATCGTGGTCTTTCCAGCATGTTCAACGCCGTTCCAGAAGTCAATCCATTTTCCTTTTGGCAAATATACGGCCCGCTTCGTCTGACCTTCTTGAACAACTGGAGCTGTCAAAATGTCCTCGCCTACCATATACTCGTCGTTCATGTTATACACATGTGGATCATTTTCATAATTCAATACAAGTGGACGCATGATTGGCAAACCTGTCTTAGTTTCACGATAAAATTCATCGTAAAGATATGGAATGAAGCGGTAACGAAGCTTCAAGTATTTACGGTAAATTGACAAAGTTGGTTCGCCAAATACCCATGGCTCTTGTGAACGAGTACCTAAAGCCGCATGGTTTCTGTACAATGGGCTAAATAATGCGCCTTCAATCCAACGGGTAAGCAATTCTGGAGTTGTATCTGCGCCAAAACCACCGATGTCAGTTCCGGCAAAGCTAAAGCCACTCATCCCTAAGTTACATAATTGCGGAATCATCATCTGCACATGTGTCCATAAACTTTGGTTGTCCCCTGTCCACACTGTGGAAAACTTTTGCGTTCCAGCATAAGCTGCACGAGTAATCACAAATGGACGCTTGCCTGAATACTTCTTCAAGCCTTCATAAGTTGCCTTAGCCATATTGTGACCATAAACATTGTGCATCTTCTTATGAGTCGAAGCTTCTTCCTCGTTATGGAAGACGATATTGTCTGGAATTTCACCCTTGAAAGATGCAGGTTCGTTCATGTCATCCCAGATACCTGAAACGCCGAGGTCGACTAGGTACTTGCAGTTTCTAGCCCACCACTTACGTACTTCTTTACGGCCAAAGTCTGGGAAGACAGAATCGCCAGGCCAAACTTGGTTTACATAGACAGTGCCATCTGGAGCCTTTACAAAGTAGCCCTTTTCAATACCTTCCTTGTAAATCTTATAGTCATCATCTTTCTTAACGCCTGGGTCAATAATCGTGATGATTCGGAAGCCCAATTTACGCATCTTAGCGACGAATTTCTCTGATGACTCATAGTTATCCGTCCTCCAGGTAAATACGCGATAGCCGCGCATATAGTCGATATCCAGGTGCAAAACGTCGCATGGCAAGTCATACTTACGCAAGTTTTCCGCAATCTTCTCAACTTGCTTTTGGCTGACACTATAGCCCCAACGTGATTGTTGGTAGCCTAAAGTCCACTTTTGTGGCATTGGCACACGGCCCGTCAAATAAGTGTAGTTGGTAATAACTTCCTTGAGTGAATCACCACCGATGATGTAGTAGTCGATGTTGCCGTCAACTGCAGAGTAGTAGTAATAGTCGTTGCTTTCCTTACCTAAGTCGATGTGGTTGCGATAAGTGTTGTCAAAGAAAATTCCGTATGGGTGCTTATTCTTCAGGCCAAGCAAAATAGGAATTGACTTGTACAAGCGCGTAAAACTTTCGACCTGTGGATCTGGATTGTCGGTATTCCAGTTGTCGTAAGCATAGTGACGCTTGTTGATAAAACCAGTCTTGTCGCCCAAACCATAGAATTGTTCATCGTCTGCAAGTGACTTAACAATTTCGTAGTAATCCTTGTCGTGTGCACCAAGCAAATTCTTAACGTCATGGCCTTCGGATTCCGCCAATTTCAGATGTTCCTCGTCCATTTGACGATCGATTGGCGTACGCTTCTTACGATAATCGAGAATTAATGGATTGCCCTTTTCATCGTAGACATCGATCTTCTCGTCATCGTAGATCTTAACGGTAAGTTTAGCCGTTGATAATTCGACGTGGCCATCTTTTTTCTTAACTTTAAAGTCAGTCTTGATTGATTTATCGCCATCAATAGCATAAGAGTTGCTGGCGTTGCCGCGATCTTGAAAGACACGCACGATTTCTGGCGTGATCACCGTCAAAATCAACGGCTTGTTGTCATAATTTACAGTAAGTTTTTGCCCGTCTTGAATAAAATTGATAAGTTTGTTAACCATAATTTACCTCTATTTAAATCAAAGCTATGTATTCGCTTTCAATTTTAACACAATAAGTTTATACAACTGTCTTTCAAGCAACGAAAAAAGCTAGCAAATTTGCTAGCTGATAAGTCTAATTGAATATGTCTGACATTTTTGTCGGAATATTATTATTTTTGGCAAAATACTTTTTAAAGGTATCAAAGGTTGGCTCTTCATCATCGCGACGAGTGTACATATCATGCACTGCCAACAATCCTGTGATCATCAAGTTCACACCAAAAATAATTAACAAACCAACAAAAATATATAAAAGATAAAGCATGATTGCACCTCCGTCATATTAGTTATTTCTTCTGTATCACTTAACTAATACACTAATATCTATTAGAGGATTTGTCAATCATTTTTTATTGCTTACTTTTTCCTGCCAATGTATAAAAGGCCATAGATCGCTGGGCCAATAATGATTGCACCGGCTACAGATAAAACCAAAACAAAGGCAAAACGGGGCATGATAAAAAAGTCTTGACCGAAACCGCGGGCAGCCCACATTGCAAAGAATGTTATTACCCAGGCAATGATCATCGAGAGAATTAAGCGCCAAGCTGAAAATTGATTTTGTGAATTTTTGTTACTCATCTAATTTTCCTCAAAAAATAAAAAAGCTACTAAACTCATTTAAGTTTAATAGCTCTCTGAATTATTATCAATTAATTATCTTCTGCCGATGCTACTAAAAGCCAGGCCAAGAGCAGCGCCACCTAATGCGCCTGCTTGGTGTGAGACAGGACGAGCATCAGAAACAATTGCTTGGTGGAATTTCATCACGCCGTTAGACAATTTACTTTGCCAACTTAATGGATCAAGACCAACGCGAACCAAGTTGCAAACGTAATTTGCGGATTCGCCATTTTCAAGTTGGTGCTTAGCATTAAGCAAAACTTTACGCTCCTCCGACTTAGTATTTTCATCAACTAACAAATCAGTAATGTTGTTTAAAAGCCAAATTTTCAGGTCATCTTTTTCTTCGTTATACATTGTATGTATCTCTTTTCCTCAACTTTTGAGTCAATTATAGTTCTTGTTGTGAGGAATTCAATAGTTTTTTGAAGAAAAATTAGTGCTTTGATGCGCCTGAAGTAGCGTCTGGTTCTTCGCTCTTAATTTGGTTATCAGCCGTTACAGGATATGGCTTAATGCGGCTAGGATCAGTGTTTGAAGGCATAGTGTCTAAACCGTAATGAATACGATCGATCTTAGCGCGCTTTACATCATCAATGGTTTTGCAGCCTGTCAATTGCATATCAATCTTTAATTCATTGTCTAGCTGATCGATAACACTTTCTACACCCTTAGGGCCACCTAATGCTAAGCCATAAAGATATGGACGACCGATACCAACAATATCAGCACCAAGTGCCAAAGCCTTAAAGACATGTGAACCGCGACGAACGCCTGAATCAAAGACAATTGGCACACGGTGGTTAACAGCTTTAGCAATCTCTGGCAAAACGTCGATCGTTGCAGGAGCACCATCGACTTCACGACCACCATGGTTAGTAACGTAGATACCGTCGGCACCTGCGCCAATTGCCTTATAAGCATCTTCAGCACACATAACGCCTTTTACAAAGACAGGTAAGCCTGATTCCTTCTTAATGCGTGCAACGTCTTCTGGACCAATCTTTTGGGCACTAGAAGCGTACATTTGCGCAACGCTTTGACCTTCACCTTTACCGCCAAGATAACGGGTGAAGAAGTCTAGTGGCACTGGATAAGTAAAGTGCGTTCTAAGGTTAGCTTCACGATAACCTGACACAAGGGCATCGACGGTCAAGAAAATGCCTTTGTAGCCTGCTTTCTTGATTGCATCAAAGACCATCTTGTTGAAGTCCCAGTCCTTGCTTAAATATAATTGGAAAAATCTGGGAGCTTCTGGAGCGGCTGCCGCAATGTCTTCTACGCTCTTGTTAGCATAAGTACTTGATGAGAAAAGTGCACCAGCTGCGGCAGCACCTTTTTGCGTAGCCACTTCAGCATCCTTGTGAGCAATACCGTGACAAGCAATTGGAGAAATCATAATTGGTGTCTTCAATTTCATCCCCATAAATTCGGTATCAGTTTGTGGATCATCCATATCGGTCAAAGCACGTGGCACAATTTGATAATGGTTAAAGGCTGAAGTATTGGCACGCCAAGTCCATTCATTTTCAGCACCTGAAGCGATGTAGTAATATGCACCTTCAGGCATAACTTTCTTGGCCCGCTCTTCTAGTTCATCGACATTGATCATTGAGATCTTTTCATCCCGATCACTTTGAGGAAAACCTTTGTAATAATAAGTCATAGTTCTTCCTTCTTTCAGTTTATTTCTGCATCTTTTATTACTTTCATTATAGTTGAAAGCACATACAAAAGTTAGTGAAAAAAGACTAAAAAATGTTTTAATAACCAGGATAGTAAGCAATTATCATTTCACAAAGTTATATTTAACTTTGTATATATTGTTATTTTTAACTTATTATTTTCTTAGCGTTTTCTGCATTTTTATCCGAAAAGCAAAAATAACTGTTCTACCTAATGGGTCAAACAGTTATTTTAATATCTTTATTTTTCTACAACTCAACTTTAACTGAACATCACTCAAAGTACAGATATTCCAACAAGGATCATCATGAAACCAATGCAAAGCCATAATAGATAGCCAGTGGACTAAAAACATTATCTGTTCCTTCAGTTTTTACGTTTTTGAAATATCTATTAGCTGCAACAATGGTATAGCAACCACCGATAATCATTAATAATCCAATAATTAATGGAACAACAATCTTTAACATAATTGCTCGCCTCATCCACTAATGAAAATACCTGCTAAAAGCATCCCCACGCCAACAACGACGATGATGGCACCTTGGTAGTAACCAGCAACAATACCAATAGTAGATGTAAAAGTCCAGTAGGATCTGTGCCACTTCAACAAGTAATAGAAGTGACATTACAGGTACACCCTTTTTTATTGGTAAAAAGACAAGTGTTAAGAAGTATAAAGAAACATAAGCGTAACCGACTGCGAAGCAGACCCTATGTTGAAATATTTACCAGACAAATCAAAAAAGCCTTCAGAAGTGCTCGCTTCTGAAAGCCTATGTTTTACAAATCTAATAATATGACTTCAAAGTCTCCTGCAATTTCGTCACACCAGCAGGCACCTTAAAATCAGTCTTAACCAAATAACCTGACAATTCATCATCAAGTTCCTTAGCAATTTCCTGAACCGGCTCGTCTTCACTAGCTCTAAACAAAGCCAACTTAACAAACTTCATAATATCGTTATTGCCCAACAATTCAGGATCATTATTAACTAGCTCTCTCACTTTAATCATAAAATCATTATCTTTTGGATTGATATTAAGGTGAGTACCCACGCCTTCCAGTTTTGGATATTTCATAATTTAGCCCCCGATCTAATTTCGATTTTAGCACAAGAGAAAAGCCATGAACTTAGTTCATGACTCTCTAACTCATTTATACATGTATTTTGCGCAAGCTTCTTTAGGATCCATACCGTTACGGATCTTAAGAGCTAATTCGATTGAAACATCTGCAAGAATTGATTGTGGATCAATTACGTGATATGGATGGTCAGGTGCTTTTTCTTGAGCTAGTGACAACTCGGTACATCCCAGCAAAATCACGTTACAACCATATTTATCATGCATTGTCTTCAAGATTTTGTGATACAGATCGTGATCTACAGTACCCTTTTCTTTGATATCAGAATAGATCAATTCATTAACCATTGGTTGAATTTCTGGTCCACCCAATTCCACCTTGCGGCCAACTCGCTTAATTTCATCGGCATACAAGTGATCATATATAGAACCTTCAGTAGCAATTAAACCAATCTTCTTTTCATCTGGATAATTGTCAGTAAAATTATGTACGGCAATGCGCATCATGTGTAAAAATGGCTTGTCAGTCAATGCAGCCAAATCATCATAGAAATAATGCGCTGTATTACATGGCATAACCATGAAGTCCGTACCTAATTTGTCTTGACCTTCTACGTCATCTTTTAAATCATAAAAGAAGTTAGGCTTACTGTGATCCTTGATGTAGGCAGTTCTATCAGGAACTTGTGCATCATTGACCAAAATATAATTTAAATAATCTTGGTCGCGTGCGATCTTAACGCGGTGGTTAATTAACCGCACATAACTCTCAGTGGCAATGGTTCCCATGCCACCAATAATACTAAAAAAGTGCTTCATAGTATCAACTCTTATTTTCTAAAGTGTTCTTTTTGGCCTTCTAATTCATTAATGACATTTTGAGCAACAACGATATCAGATGGGTATGGAGTGTTTACGCCACGAATCTTTTGGAAGGCGTCAGCACCCTTACCACAGATTAAAACAACATCATCTGGGCCAGCCATTGCGATGGCATCGTGGATAGCCTTCTTACGGTCCAATTCAATAGTAACGTCACACTTAGAGTGGTCAATACCTGAATCAATTTCTTCGGCGATTGACTTAGGATCTTCAAAGCCTGGGTCATCAGTTGTCAAGAATGCCTTATCAGCGTATGCGGTCAAACTTTCACTGAAGCCTGGACGACGAGAAACGCCCTTATCGCCAGGAGCACCTACAACTACGATGATCTTAGGGTTGTCGAATTCATTTTGCATAAAGCTCATCAAAGCCATCATTGAAGCCTTGTTGTGAGCGTAGTCAACAACAACCATACCGTGACTCTTAGTTCTTTCAGTTTGCATACGACCTGGGATAGTCACGTCGCGGATACCCTTAGCACATTGATCATGGTTAAGGCCAGCAAGACCAGCACCGATAATTGCGGCAGTACCGTTTGATTCGTTGAAGTCACCCAACATCTTCAAAGTGTAGTCACCATTGATAGGTAACTTCTTAGCCTTATCACTTGCGCAGTAAAGTTTGAAGCGAGTTTCCTTCATATCCAATTCTTGTGAAGCAAATCTAAAGTCGATTGGCACCTTTAAATCTGGATTTTCGAAGTTTTCTCTAGCAAACAAGTAAATACTGTCTGGGTTAGTAGTGGTTGTAGCTGCTGCGTAAATTTCATCAAAGTGGGCGGTTTCCGCATTGATAATACATTTACGTGAGTTAACCATTAATTGAAGCTTGCAGTGTAAGTAGTCTGCAAAGTTAGGGTGTTCGTTTGGTCCAATGTGGTCTGGACTGATGTTCAAGAAGAAGCCTAAGTCATAAGTTAAACCAAAGACGCGGTTCTTCTTGTAAGCTTGGCTAGATACTTCCATTACCAAGTGAGTCATACCGTTATCTACGGCAGTACGCATGTCACGGAACAAGTCCAAACTTTCTGGCGTGGTCAAACTTGACTTGAAGCTGTCTTCTGGCTTAGGACCAACAACGTCATTAACTGAAGAAATTAAAGCAGTCTTGCCGCCGTTAGCTTGATCAAGCATCCCCTTCAAGAAGTATGCGGAAGTAGTCTTACCCTTAGTACCAGTGAAGGCTACAACGTATAAATCATCTTGTGGGAAACGGAAGAATGCGGCTGAGAGCAATGCCATTGCTTTTGAAACATCACGAACGATTAACGCGTGCATACCTTTGCCTTCAGGATAAGGTTGTTCAGCAACGTAACAAATAGCACCATTGTCTTTAGCCATTGATAAATAAGTTGGTCTAAAGCCTGCACCCTTGCAGAAAAATAATGTGTTAGTTTGGATATCACGTGAGTCGTAAGAAACGTAATCCATCTTAGTAGCTACAGTGTCTTGAACTGCGCTTGACTTGAGCAAGTGGTGCTCTTTTAAAATTAATATACAGGTATTTAAAGAAATACTCATCATTTTCTCCTCGTTGTATTAATACATTCAGTCAAAATTATAACACAGCTAGTGCTTACTTGGCGCTTTCTTAGGATCAAGTGGCAAGCGAATTATGAAACTAGTCCAGTTTTTATCTGATTGGCAGCGAATCGTACCATGGTGCAAATCGACCACGCCTTTGGTAATTGAAAGGCCCAATCCGGTACCGCCAGTTTTGGTATTACGGGAAGTTTCCACTCGGTAGAAACGTTCAAAGATCTTTTTCTGTGAATCTTTTGGAATTGGCTCCCCATTGTTTTCAACACGCAATTCGACTTCGCGCTTATTAACTAAGTTAGCCACTAATTTAATCTTGGTAGCTCCCGTACCATATTTGAATGCGTTAGAAATTAAGTTGTTATATACTCGCACTAATTTTTCGGCATCAGCCTGAATGGTTAAATCTTTAGGCCGTGCCTCAATTTCAATCTCAATACCTTTTTTCTCAGCTTCAAGTTCAAACCCGGCTGCTACTTGTTCGAGCATTGAATAAATGTGTAATCTGGCTAAATTCAGCTTCGTATTAGTAGATTTCAGCGTTGAATATTCGAACAAATCATTGGCCAGTGACTTCATTTGCTCAGCCTTGGTGTACGCAATATTAATATATTTTTGCTGGTCTTCAGGAGACGTTACGCCACTTTTTAGTAATCCCAAATAGCCAATAATTGAAGTCAGCGGCGTTCTAATATCGTGTGAAACGTTAGTAATCAATTCATCCTTAGATTGTTCGATTGCCCGTTCCTCATTGATGGAGTTCACAGTACTATCAACCAGTGAGTTAATTGAATCAACTACACGCTGCAATTCAGGCCGCACCCTAAAGTTGATACGGTGATCAAAGTGACCATTAGCAATATAATGCAGCTCCAGAATGACGTGACGCAGCTGCATTTGGTGATATCTTCTGATCAAACGCCAATATAAAACCACCAAATCGCCGATCCCCATCAAAATAATAAAGATATTTTGCCAGGACCATAAGTGATAGCCACCTGCAAAGGTCATCGTCTTTTTCAAAAAGTAGATGCCATTAACCAGACTCTCATCCTGCAAAATAGCCAGGTGGAGCAAAATAATTATTGATAGATTTAACAAAAGCAGAAGGATGACCGTTACGACCCCTTCTGCAAACAATTCGCTCTTTTCAGCGCCAGTTAGCTTGACGCGCTCCTTTTTCATTAACTACGCCTCGACCTTGTATCCTACACCCCAAACAGTTTGAATAACATCTTCGCCGCCAGTTGCCTTTTGAATCTTGTCACGAAGGTGTGATACGTGCACCATAACGGTCTTGGCAGAAACGATGGATTCTTGTTGCCAAACACGTTCGAAGATTTCATCAGCAGAGAATACGCGGTTAGGGTGACTAGCTAAAAGATAAAGAATACCAAATTCCAAAGCCGTCAATTGAATAGCCTTGCCATCGATTGTCTTTACTTCGTGAGAATCACGATTAATGACAAGTGGACCAACTTCCAAGATATCTGGCTTTTCATCCTTAACTTGCTTTTGACTACGACGTAAAAGTGAACGTACTCTGGCCATAACTTCAAGTGGGTTAAATGGCTTAGATACGTAGTCATCGGCACCGGTAATTAAGCCTTGAATCTTATCCATATCGCCAGTCTTAGCAGAAACAATGATAATTGGAATATCTGAATCTTTTCTAACTTCCTTAATTACTTCGATTCCGGACATGTTAGGCATCATCACGTCTAAGATCATTAATGCGATGTCTGGTGTAGTAGTTAATTTAGTAATGGCTTCCTTGCCGCTGTATGCCGCAATAGGTTCATAGCCTTCGTTTTTCAAATATATGCTTAAAAGTTCAACGATTTCTTTATCATCATCAACAACTAAAATTTTCACGAGGAAACTTCCCCCTTCTCGTTCTTAATTATTTTATCTCTCTTGTTTATTCTATATACAGTTTATCAAACCTTACGACTATTTTACTCAATTTTAAATCAAAACGCCTAAGAACAAGGCTTTCTTTATTTTTTCATAAAAAAAGAGCCTGGAAATTCCAAGTTCTAATTTATTTAGCTTATTATTGGATCTCTTTCTTACCAGTGTAGAGCTCGTAGTAGTAGCCCTTCTGCTTCAAAAGTTCCTCGTGATTACCACGTTCAATGATATGACCATGATCAAGAACCAAGATCAAATCTGAGTTAACAATAGTTGATAAACGGTGGGCAATAACAAAACTTGTACGTCCAGCAAGCAAGTTATCCATACCAGCTTGAACCATCTTTTCAGTTCTAGTATCGATGCTTGATGTAGCTTCATCCAAGATCATTACCGGCTCATCGGCAATCATTGCCCGGGCAATACTGAGCAGCTGCATTTGTCCTTGTGACAAATCACCGCCATCACCATCAATCACAGTTTGGTAGCCGTGATCAAGGTCATGGATAAATTCATCGGCATGAGACAACTTAGCTGCTTGGTAGACGTCATCGTCACTAGCATCTGGATTACCGAAGCGGATATTATCCATAATCGTACCAGTAAACAAGTGCGTTTCCTGCAAGACGATTGATAATGACTGACGCAAGTCGTCCTTCTTAATATTCTTGATTGGAATACCATCATAAGTAATCGTGCCTGAATCAATTTCGTAGAAGCGGTTAAGCATGTTAGAAATGGTGGTCTTGCCGGCACCAGTTTCACCAACCATGGCTACCTTCATGCCTGGCTTAGCATCAATTGAAATGTCGTGTAAAATTTGGTGTTCTGGCACATAACTGAAGTTAACGTGATCAAAGACAATATGACCGCGAACTGGAACCTTCTTAATTGAGCCATCTTTTTGTGGAACATTCCAATTCCAGTTACTGCCGACTTCGTCACCTTTAGAAATCGTAACTGTACCATCATCTGGTTCTGAAGCTTGATCTTCCAAATTGAAGATTCTTTCGGCACCAGCCAAGGCCATTACGATTGAGTTCAATTGTTGTGAAATCTGGGCAATAGGCATACTGAACTGTCTTGATAATTGCAAGAATGAACCAATTGCACCAAGTGAAAGTGGAGCCCATTGGTTAATCGCAACGGCACCACCAATAAAGGCAATTAATACGTAGAGCAAGTTACCAATGTTACCCATGATTGGGAAAAGAATAGTGGCATAAGTGTTGGCTCTACCTGAAGCCTGACGCAATTCTTCGTTGTACTTATCAAAACCAGCTTTTGATTCTGGTTCATGGCTGAAGACCTTAATAACCTTCAAACCATTAAGCATTTCTTCGTTATAACCGTTAATTTGACCAAGCTTCTTCTGTTGGATTTGGAAGTAGTTGCCTGACTTAACAGTAAGAAAACGTACAATTCCAATTGATAATGCAAAGATGATGAATGAGAAGAGCGTTAATTGCCAACTCAAACTAAACATCGCACATACAACGAATAGCAAACTCAAGGCTGAGTTAGTAAATTGTGGGATTGATTGTGAAATCATCTGCATCAAGGTATCAATATCGTTGGTGTAACGCGACATGATATCACCAAATTCATTTTGGTCAAAGTATGAAATTGGCAAGCTTTCCATGTGCGTAAACATTTCGTTACGAACACGATATTGTACTTTTTGTGCCAAGACACCCATTAACATGTTAAAGAGGTAGTTGGAAAGGAAACCGATGGCATAAATACCAAACATTACCGCAATGGCAATTTCCAATGGGCCATAATTAGGTACCTTTTCCTTAGTTAAGGGCATGATATAGTTATTGATCAAACGCTCAATAAACAGTGAACCGATAACGTTGCTAGCTGCTGCCAAGACAATCATAATCATGGAAACGGTGAGCATCCACGGACTAGTCTTCACAATCAGCCTAAGCAAGCGGCCCAAAGTTTTCATTCTGTGACCATTAGCTTGATCTTTATTTTCTAAAGCTTTATCCAAATTGCTCACCTACTTTCCTTGTTCTTCTTGGAACTTAGCGATTGAACTGTAAAGCTCGTTAGTCTTCATCAATTCTTCATGCGTTCCAATATCTTGAATCTTGCCGCGATTCATAACGATGATCCGGTCAGCGTCCTTAATCGAAACAATTCTCTGTGAAATGATAATCTTCGTTGTGTCTGGCATATCCTTAGCCAAAGAAGTTCTAATTTCACGTTCCGTGCTAGTATCAACGGCTGAAGTAGAGTCATCCAAGATCAAGATCTTAGGGTTCTTCAACAAAGCTCTGGCAATAGTAATTCTTTGCTTTTGCCCACCTGAAACGTTGTTACCACCTTGTTCGATCATTGTATCGTAGCCATCTGGCATTTCACGAATAAAGTCATCGGCATGCGCAATCTTAGCTGCCGCAACAACTTGTTCGTCAGTGGCGTTTTCGTTACCCCACTTCAAGTTGTCCTTAACCGTACCGGTGAACAAAACGTTCTTTTGTAAGACCATCGCAACGTTGTCACGCAAGGTCTTTAAGTCGTATGACTTAACGTTATGTCCCGCAACGCGAACGGCACCAGACGTTACATCATAAAGACGTGGAATCATTGAAACTAAGGTTGATTTAGATGAACCCGTTTCACCGATGATCCCAATCGTTTCACCTGGATGGATCCGCAAGTTGATATCATCAAGAGCATCAGTTTTATCAGCTGGTTCATACTTAAAGCTAACGTGGTCGAAAATAACTTCACCGTTAGTCAAACGCTTAAGTGGCTTCTTAGGATTTTCAATAGTTGGTTCTTCAGTGATTACAGAAGTGATACGACGACCACTAGCACCTGAAATAACCAACTGGGTGGTAATCATAGCCAAAATGTTCAAACTGAATAAAACTGAGTTTGAGTACGTAAACATTGAAATAAGTTGACCAGTTTGTAAGCTACCGCCAACAATTTCTCTAGCACCAAACCAGCAAATTGCCAAAGTTGAAATATTCAAAACGGCTGCAACTACTAAAGCGTTTAAAGACATAATCTTTTGAGCAGTTGCGAATAATTTGTAAATAAGGCCTGATGACTTCTCAAATTTTTCGATTTGTGGCTTTTCTTGAACGTAAGTCTTAACTTCACGAATACCACGTACATTTTCACGAACCACTTGGTTCATGCGGTCATATCCTCTAAAAATCTTAGGGAAATATGGGTAAGCCGATCTAATAATTAAGCCTAAGGCAATTGCAAAAATTGGTCCTAATACTAAGAAAATAAGTGACAAGTGTGGACTGATAATCACAGACATGATAATTGAAACGATGAACATCATTGGCGCTCTAACAGCGATTCTGATCAACATTTGGTAAGCCAATTGCACGTTGTTAACGTCAGTTGTCAAACGCGTAACCAAACTGGCACTTGAAAAGTGATCGATGTTTTCGAATGAATAATCCTGCATGTGATAGAACATGTCCTTACGCAAGTTAGCCGCGAAACCAGCAGCTGCATGGGCAGAAACATAACTGGCACTTGCACCTAATGCTAATGAAATGATTGTCAATACAAACAAAATCAAGCCTAGCTTACTAATGTAGGCCATGTTGCCCTTCATAATTCCGTTATCGATCAAAATACCAACTAAATATGGAATCAGCATTTCGATAATAACTTCACCAATAACAAAGACTGGCGAGAGCAATGACAATTTTTTATATTGTCGAATCGATTGGCTCAATGTTTTGACCATATAAAACCACCCTTCTATTTCTATGCATCCTTGTAAATAAAAAAATAAATGGGCATTCCCCATTTATCTTTTTTTACAGTTATCTAATTTAGTATGTACTTCTTTTTTTAAAGAAGCAAGTTATTTGCGTTGTGGACGAGACGCAAATGAAGAACCAGTGATGTGGTAGTGTTGTCTAAATAAGTAACGGGCACCGTAGGCAATTGCGGCGATTACGATGTCGACAGCACCTGGCAATACTGGGTTGATTACACGAATTGCTGGCAATGATAAGATCCAAATCCAAATGAACAATGCGACAGCAATTCCTAAACCACTTAACAGCAATTTTGGCAAACCGATTCGTTGACCGTTCTTGGGCATTACCCAATCGTTGTACTTAACCATGAAGACACCCATCAAGATACCTACACTGGCTAAAGTCAAAATACCCATTTGTGAGTTTTGAGGTTGCTTTGTTTCAAACAAGGCAATGACACCAAATAAACCAACGAAGATTGCTAAGTAGAGAAGTGCACAATCAACGGCACGTTGCCAGAATGGAGTTTCTACTGTTTTTTGTTCTGGGTGAAGCATTTCTTCAGCCTTGATCTTTGGTGAAGCTAAGTAAAGACCATTAGCAGGTTGACCATGACGTTGTGCAATCACGATTTCACTAAGCAAACCATCAGTCATGGCGACTGCTTCTTCATGTGAAAGTGAACCTTGACGTTGTAGTTCCTTTTCCAAACGGAAAACGTAGTCTTGGTTCTTGTTACTTAACTTTTGACGCAAAGTCTTAGGGTCTTCATTTTTCAACTCTTCGTCTTTAGCATCAACTTCAGACTGCTTCTTTAATTTTTCTTGTTTTTCAGCGTTAATATTTGAATTATTCTTTTCTTGCTCTTTTTCAGTCATTCTTACTCCTAGACGTTAAATCTGAATTCGATAATGTCACCGTCTTGAACCACGTAGTCCTTACCTTCAAGACGAAGCTTACCTGCTTCCTTAACCTTTTGCATAGTTTCAAGCTTGTCTAAGTCATCGAATGAAACAACTTCGGCACGAATGAAACCACGTTCAAAGTCTGAGTGAATAATACCAGCAACTTGAGGAGCCTTCATACCTTCGTGGAAAGTCCAAGCACGAGTTTCAGGACCACCAGCAGTGAAGAAAGTTCTAAGGCCTAAAATGTGGTAAGCGGCACGAATCAAACGGTCCAAACCTGGTTCCTTAACACCTTCCATTTCAAGCATTTCCTTCTTTTCATCGCCGTCAAGACCAGCAATTTGTTCTTCGGCAGATGCAGAAATACCCAAAGCTTCAGCATGTTCCTTTTCAGCGTGCTTCTTAACGATTTGGAAGTACTTGTCGCTTTCTGGATCAGCCATTGAGCTTTCAGCAATGTTAGCAACGTAAATAACTGGCTTAGCAGTCAAAAGGAACAAGCCCTTAACAATCTTTTGTTCATCCTTGTTAAAATCGATTGAACGAGCAGCGTTACCCTCTTCAAGAACTGGCTTAAGCTTTTCAAGTACAGCCATTTCAGCCTTAGCTTCCTTATCGCCTTGTTGAGCAACCTTCTTTACCTTGCCGATACGTTTGTTAACAGCATCAAGGTCAGCGATGGCAAGTTCCAAGTTGATAGTGTTGATATCTTCTTCTGGATCAACTTTACCAGTAACTGAAGTAATGTTGTCGTCATCGAAAGCACGTACTACGTGAACAATCGCATCAGTTTGACGAATGTTTTCAAGGAACTTGTTACCAAGACCTTCACCCTTTGAAGCACCCTTTACCAAACCGGCAATATCAGTAAATTCAAAAGTAGTGTGAACAATCTTCTTAGCAGGAATCAATTCCTGGATTCTAGCTAAACGTTCATCAGGAACTTCAACCATTCCGACGTTTGGCTCGATGGTGGCAAATGGGTAGTTGGCCATTTCAGCACCAGCCTTAGTAATCGCGTTAAACAAAGTTGACTTACCAACGTTTGGCAAACCAACAATACCAGCAGTTAATGACATTTGTTGTCCTCTTTTTCTAAAAATCTATTATTTTATATTTTTCTTACTTGTCTATTTTATCTAAAATTTGGGCGAGCGATACGATCTTTTGGCACATATTGTTCTTTTTTTGCATTAACCGGGTCATTAGCCTTAGTTAATACTTTCTTCAACTTACGGTTGAACTCGCTACGGTGCATCATTACCATGTGTCCGCATCCCATGCACTTCAATTTAATATCCGCACCCATGCGTAAAATTTCCCAGTCGTTAGTTTGACAAGCATGGGGCTTCTTCATTTGAACCGTATCAGCCAAATTGTAGGAAATTTCTTTAGCCATCTAAATCAACACCTAACAAATCAAGAATTCTATTCAATTCATCGGCAGAAGCAAAGTCGATTGAAAGATGTCCCTTACCCTTTTTCGTTTCAGAAATATTAACGCTTGAGCCAAATTTGTTTGAAAGTTGATTTTCGCTTGCGCGAATAAATGCGGATTTTTTAACCGTCTTCTTTTGTGGCTTCTTCGCATTCATTTCGCTAACTAAAGCTTCAACCTTGCGAACCGGCATCCCTTCCTTAGCTACTCGCTTAGCCAAGGCATCAATCTTGTCTTTATCCTTCAAGCCTAAAAGGGTTCTAGCTTGACCCATTGATAAATCGCCGTGTTGGAGCAAGCGCTTAGTCTTGCTTGGTAAAGTAAGCAAACGCAAGTAGTTGGCGATATATGGACGAGATTTGCCCATTCGCTTAGAAACTTCTTCTTGCGTCAAGCCGAGGTTCTTTTGGAGCATCTCGTAAGCTTGTGCTTCTTCAAGTGGAGTTAAGTCTTCACGTTGCAAGTTTTCCAAGACTGCAACTTCCATCATTTGACTTTCATCGAATTTACGGACAATTGCTGGAATCGTCTTTTTCTTAGCTAACTTTGAAGCACGATAGCGGCGTTCACCAGCGATAATTTCATAGCCGTTAACAGACTTACGCACGATAATTGGTTGAAAAACGCCGTTTTCTTTAATGGAATCGGATAATTCTCTTAAGCTCTTATCGTCAAATCGCTTTCTTGGCTGATATGGATTAGGACGAATATCGCTTAAATCGAGTTCTTTGACTTCTTCAATTTCCTCAATTTGAGGTTCATCTTCAAAAAGAGCCTCAATCCCGCGACCTAAGCCGCCCTTTTTTCTTGGCTCCTTACTTCTTGAGTCTCTTGCCATGAGCTTTCAACACCTCTTTTGCTAAATCATCATATACCTTCGCACCACGTGACTTTGGAGCATATTCCGTAATTGGTTGGCCATAACTTGGAGCTTCTGCCAACTTGGTAATTCTAGGAATAATTGTCTTGTAAACCTTCTTGCTAAAGTATGATTGAACTTCCTTAACAACTTCGGCACCCAAGTTAGTTCTGGCATCCAGCATAGTTAAAAGCACGCCTTCAACGCCAAGGTCTTTATTGAAGTGCTTTTGAACCAAACGAATGGTATTCAAAAGCTGGCTCAAACCTTCCATAGCGTAGTATTCACTTTGTACTGGAATCAAAATTGAGTCTGATGCAGTAAAAGCGTTGATTGAAAGCTGACCTAGTGATGGTGGACAGTCAATAAAGACAAAATCATACTTATCGCTAACTGCATCAAGTGCTGACTTAAGGCGAGTTTCACGTGCCATCATGCTGATAAGTTCAGTTTCAGCACCTGATAAGTTGATGGTTGCTGGAACCATGTCCAACTTAGGAGTTGAAGTATGATGAATTGTATCTTGAATAGGAACTTCATCAATTAAAACATTGTAAATGTCCTGGTCAATCTCTGATTTTTCAATTCCTAAACCAGAGGTAGCGTTGCCTTGTGGGTCAATGTCCACAATTAACACGCGATAACCACGGTCGGCAATTGAGGCTGCTAAATTAATGGTAGTAGTAGTCTTACCTACGCCGCCTTTTTGGTTAGCAACCGAAATTACATTTACCATATTTTCCATCCTTCCTACTTTCTCTTCAATTCAATAATGATCTTGTAATCATCAGGATCGTTGTTTTCCTTGACCTTGACCTTAATGCCTGAATCCTTAGCCAATTTAACAGCCTTCTTGATGGTGTTGATTTGCACCTTAAGATCCTTAGGAATACGTTTTACAACACGTTCACGCTTAGTTTCCTTTTCCTTAGGCTTAGGGTTAAAGTAGGCATCCACGTCTTTAGCAATTTCTTCAGTTTGCTTTACGTTTAAGCCCTTATCTTCGATTTCCTTTAAAACACGTTCTTGATCATCGTCACTTAAGTTAAGCAAAGCACGGCCATGACGAGCGGTAATTTTGCCTTCAATCAAAGCCTTTTGCACATCATCGTCAAGCTTTAACAAACGCAACTTGTTAGCAACGTATGATTGTGACTTACCCATGTCCTTAGCTAAAGCAGTTTGAGTCAAGTCGTTCAACTTCATCAAATTAGTGTAGGCCTTAGCTTCATCGATTGGGTTCAAGTCTTCACGTTGCAAGTTTTCGATTAAAGCAAGTGAAGCAGCTTGATCATCATTCATGTTATTGACGATTGCTGGAATAGTTTCCCAGTTTAAGCTTTTAGCTGCACGATAACGACGTTCACCAGCAATAATTTCATAGTGATCCTCGCCGTCTTCACGAACAACGATTGGTTGAAGCAAACCGTCCTTATCAAGCGTTTCAGCCAATTCCTTGATTGAATCGTCTGAAAATTCACGACGCGGTTGATAGCGGTTAGGAACAATCTTATCTAATTCAATATCTTGAATTTGTTTGTTTTTAGGAACTTCTTCATCATGACGCATAAAAGAAAATAATGACATAATATTCCCTCCTAAATTAATGTATTGGTTTACGCCGCGGCGTACCAGCTTGACGTGGATACTTTTTCGGCGTGGACTTTACTTTTTGAACTAAGACTAAAGTTCTCTCTTCTTCACTTGCTGGCAAAGTAAGCTCTTCGTCCTTGATGAGCTTGCCGCCTAAGACTTCAAGCGCCTTTTTGCCATCGTCTAATTCATCCTCAGCTTTAGGGCCCTTTAAGGCAACAAAATAACCGCCCTTCTTAACCAAAGGCAGGCAGTATTCGCTCAAAACTGACATTCTGGCTACGGCACGAGCAGTCACAATATCGAACCTTTCACGATAAAGCTTGTTTTGGCCGACATCTTCGGCACGACCATGAACTAGCTCTACATCGGTTAAACCTAATTCGCTAATTAAATCTTTTAAGAAATTCAGTCTCTTTTGAAGAGAGTCAACAATCGTTACTTTAAGACCTGGTTTTAAAATCTTGAGCGGAATTGAAGGAAAGCCAGCACCAGCACCAACATCACAGAGCGTTGCACCATCTTTAAAAACTGCGCCAAAAGTAAAAAGAGGCGTAATACTATCATAAAAGTGCTTAAGATATACTTCGTCTTCTTCAGTGATTCTAGTCAAGTTAACGTGTTCGTTAACTTCGATCAACATTTTAAAATAAAGTTTAAATTGCTGCTTTTGTTTATCAGTTAATTCAAAATTATGTTTTGATAGTTCTAAGACAAATTTTTCAGGATTCATTTTTCACCCGTGGAACCTTGTTTCACATTCTAAATTTAACGCCAAATGCGTCCATAAGTAAAGACAGATCGTCTTTATAATTATGAAGTATTTTATTGCAATCGTCAAAGTTTTGCAGCCTGAAAAATAGGGTATAATTAGGCGCAAGGAGATTAAAAAAATGATTGTTACTTTGATAGTTTTAGCTTACTTAGCTTATAAAACTTATACAGGTTATAAAACCGGCTTTACGAGATACATTATCGGATTAATTTGTTCCGCAATTGTCTTCATGATAGCGATTTTCGCACAGAATCCACTCGGCAATTGGCTTTACACACAATTTACCGGGGAAATGATTAGAAGCAACGCAACGAATAACGTTGAATTAATGATCGCGCGTTTCGTCGCATTCTTCCTTGTTTTCTTTGTTGGAAAAATGATCATGAAGATCTTCAAAAACTGGATTCCAGCCAAGAATCCGCACGCTACAAACGTAGGCAGCATTTTAGACAATGTTTTAGGTGCTTTGGCTTCGTTAGTTGCCAGCTACTTCATCGTTTACGTTGTCTTATCAATGTTCAACGCTTTGCAAAACCCATGGTTCATGCAGCAAACGATTGATTCATCGTTTTTGCGGTTTATCATTTACAACACACCAGGTCTTTCCAACGGTGTCTTCAACAATATCTTTAATATTAGTAAGACAGTTGGATAATAACCAAAAAAAGAGAACTAAGTTTAGCTTAGTTCTCTTTTTTTGCTTTATTTATCAAAATTATCGTATTCAACGTGTTCGTCGTTATAAACAAAGATCGCACCGATTCGATCTGGATCATCACGCCAATTTTTCATTGGATGACCTGCGAAAAATAGTCGTTTACATTCGATTTCGGCTTCAACCGATGTCTTGGTAAAAGTGGTTACCCCGGCCAAATCTGTTTCAACAGGATAACCCGTTCTAGGATCGATCAAGTGGTGGTACTTATGACCATCAACCACCAAATAACGCTCATATGTACCGCTTGTAACGGCAGAACATTGCGCTACCATTACCGAGGTAATATTGTCGCCACGTGGCTCCTTAGGGTCTTGAATCCCAATTACCCATTGACCATTAGCTCTCTTAGGTGAATCACCTACAAGCAAGATATTGCCGCCTAAGTTGATGATACCGGCTTCTACGCCATAGGCCAGCCAAAGATCACGAATTCTATCAGCAATCCAACCTTTGGCAATACCGCCCAAATCAAGCTCCATACCTTTCATCTTAAGAAAAACGGTTTGATTTTGATCATCTAAAACAACTTTAAATGGGTCGGTTAACAGCATTCTCTCTTTGATTTCGCTGTCTTTTGGTACATGTGCTCCCTTGAAGCCGATGTGCCATAACTTAACAACAGGTCCAATCAAAGCATTAAAACCAAAGTTCTCGCGGCTTTTTTCAACCGCTAATTTGACCAAGCCGTAAACCGGACTTGAAACTTGAACTGGGTGTTCACCAGCCGCATGATTGATGTCCATTACTTCAGATTCATCCCTATTAACCGTTAATAAATCCTCATAATGATCAATCAATTCAAATGATTTTTGCAATAGGTCTCGTTTTTGCGTACCAAAAATCTGCAATGTAATTGAAGTACCTAATGCATGATGATGTCCGACTACTTGCTCTAATGCTAAATCTTTAATCATTTTCTCTAGTCTTCCAAATATAATTCACGCAATGCATCTTGCAATTGTGGCGTTAAACCAATCTTCTCTCGTAGATAATTATCGATCCCACCAAATTCTTTTTCAATTGCAATTAATGATGTATCCAAAAATGCATCGCTCACTGAGCCCAAAATACGCATGTTGGCGCGAAGGCAGAGGTTACCGCCCTTTTCTTTGATAGCACGGTCTCGCTTAGCACGATAATCGTTGAGCATGTAATTCGAGTACAGATAATCTTGTCTAATCGTCTCCATATCGACGCCTAAAATATACAAGATCATCACCGTTACAATACCCGTTCTATCTTTTCCTTCGGAACAATGGTATAAAACGGCACCGTCTTCAGTATTGGCAAGCACTTCAAGGATTTGATGCAAACTATTTTGTGCGTGCTCTTTAATAACGTGTGAACGATAACGGTCACACATCATTCTAAAGCCAGCATATTGATCCTTACGGTAAGTTGCAAAAACTTTATCTAAGTCCTTCTTGCCGCCGTTGGTGTTGTCATCTTTAGCAATAGAGATATCGAGATGCTCTACCCCAGGAATCTCACTGTCTGGCATCTTGTCACATTCATGTGGTGAACGCAGATCGATAATCTTAGTTAGACCATAATCAAGCAAAAACTTTTCATCTTTTGAGGTGATATTGCTAATCTTTCCTGATCTAATTAAACGATGCATTTTTACTTTGCGTCCCTGATAGCCAACATAACCGCCTAAATCACGCGGATTGCGTACCTTTTCTAACGGTAAAACAACAGGTTTTACCATCAATTCTCACCTCTTTACAATTTATTTTTTTAATGAAAAAAACCGAATAGTATTCCTATTCGGTAATTTTACTATTGAGTTAGCAAACTGACAAAATTATTTATTTGCTTGTGCAACAAAATTTACGAAGTTATCCATCATTGCATCTAATTGCTTGATAGAAGCTTCATCAGTTAAGTCGCCGCTTTCCTTATCAAAGTTTCTAGCAGCACCACCGATTAAGATTTCGTTACCTGGCAAAACATTTGCACTCATGTCTGGTGAAAGCAAGATTTCACGTGCGTCTTCTTGAGCACGGCTTGAACCTTGAACACCATATGAAGTACCAACTACTGCTGCTGGCTTCATCTTCATTACGTTAGGACCAGCGTGTGAACCTAACCATTCAAGTGCACTCTTCAAAGCAGCAGGAATTGAGTGGTCGTATTCTGGCGTAGTCAAAATGATACCGTCAGCGTTTTTAATATCTTTAATCCACTTCTTAGTAGCTTCGTCTGGTTCTTCAGTTCTACAGAATGGTTTGATGTCATCAATTTCTCTTACTTCGATATCGGCTTTTTCAGCATAACGTTTAGCAATAAATTTTGCTAAAAAACGATTATATGAAAATGGAGCATTTGTACCAACGATTGCTAATAATTTCATTTATCTAAGCCCCCTACTTAACAAGTTGTGCGTACCAGTCATCAACTTCGTCAAAGAAGTGTTTCAAAAACTTAAGCGTACCTTCTTCTGTCAAATGGCCTTCTTCATCAAATTGCTTTGGTGCAAAGCCCATCATAAATTCATCGCCGTTGAATACGTGTGCGCTAAAACCAGGAGCAGCCAAGATGCTCTTCAAACGAGTTTGTGAACGAGCAGCACCTTGTGGCATTGGTGAGGTTGAAACAATTACTACTGGCTTATTGTGGAAGGGGTGGACAGAACTTGAAAGCCATTCAAGAGCACTCTTTAATGCGCTAGTCACTGAGTGTTGTTGTTCTGGGGAACCAATCAAAATCATATCAGCATCTTCAATTTTCTTACCCAAGTCGAGTACGTTTTGAGGTGCTTCAACGCCTTCTTTAAACATTGGCAAGCCTTTAACTGTTGCAAAGTCAAAATCATATTTATAATCTAGGTTCTTCATGATAACTCTAAGTAATTTTTCGTTAAATGAGTTATCGGCATTAGAGCCAGATAAAGCTAGTACCTTCATAAAAACCACCTTTCGAAAATAACTTCATAATAATTATAACTTAATGCATTCAAAAGAAAGCCAAAATAGGTTTTTTAACAAAAGAAAAAGACATTTTCAAATCGAAAATGTCTTCTTGCGGGTGAAAAGCGCTAATGATTGGCGAATTGTTATGCCAAGTTGTCCTTAAGAGAAGCTTCGTCATCTGCGGCGAACATAGTATTCTCTTGAGTTTCACTAAGACGATCATTAAGCATAGCATCGTGAATCTGTGCGTTTAACACGTTGATAATTTGGTTTTGGTTGAAGCTTGCAATTTCGTTAACTACAAGTGCAGCCATACCAGTAGTTGAGATCCAGTTGGCTACAACAATGTCGTGAATCTTGTCTTGATCATAATCAGTATCAGGATATTGTTCGTTGAATTTTTCAACGCCTAAGTCCATTAAAGTGTCAGCAATGATTTTGCTACCGAATTTACCATCAACAAACATTGCACGGAACAAGTTTACATGTTTCTTGGCAAAATCAATATATGACAAGTCAAGGTCAATCAAAGGTTCACCAGTGTATTTTTGTTGCAAAGTGTGAGCTCTTAAATCATCGGAAATTCTCTTCAGTACCTGACTACGAAGATCTTCCATGTTGTCAAATTCAAGATACAAAGGTTGGGTTGAGAAGTGACCTGCCTTAGCAATGCTACGAGCAGTCAAGCCTTCAATACCATCCTTAATTGCCATCTTATAAGCTGTGTCTAAAATTTTGCCTTTACTGATTTCTTTCTTTCTTGCCATTTTAATGCACCTCAATCATTTTTATCCCAACGCGCTTTTCAATACACTTGTTATTTTTATGATCATCATATATCCCAAAAATAACAAATGCAAGTTTTATTTATTATTTTTTATAGTCGCCTGAATAATGATGAATCATTGTCTCCGGTAAATTGGTCATAATGTGAAGACACCATTTCAATAACCGCTTGCTTATCTAAGCCTTGTGCTGCGCAGAAGGAAAAGAAAGCAGCAGATAAAATGTAACCACGCTCACGATCGTCCTTCAAATTATCTGAGAACTTCATATTGATCGTATGAGCGTCGTAATCTGTCGTTAATTCGATCGATTTATCCTCTGGTTTATCGTTCATATCAAAACCTCATTTTCCCAAAAAATAATATAAAACCTCATTTTTACATTATAATTATATTACAAATTAATTTAGAAAGAGTGTAAAAAATGAATACTAAAATCGGTCGTTCATCTTGTACTTCAATTTTAATTGGTAAAAAGGCTTCTTTGACCGGTAGCGTTGTTATTGGACGTAACGAAGATGCCAAAACTGCTTGGCCAAAACACCTTGCTTTTAACGCACATAAAATAATTCAAAATAACCATTTCAAATCTAAGGATAACAAATTTGAGATGGATTTGCCGAAAGAACGTTTTTCTTACTCTTCAACTCCAGAGTGGACTGACAAGTACGGCGTCTTTGAAGAAGACGGCATCAACGAATATCACGTGGCAATGAGTGCCACCGAAAGTGCTTATGCTAATGAAAGAGTATTGGCTGCTGATCCTTTTGAGACTGAAAAAGGCATTTCGGAAGAAGCTATGGTTACTGTAGTTTTGCCTTACGTAAAAACTGCCCGTGAAGGTGTTGAACGTTTAGGCAAAATTGTGGAAAAACATGGTGCTGCTGAAGCCGATGGTATTTTATTCGGCGATCGCGACGAAGCTTGGTACATGGAAATCGGTTCTGGTCACCACTGGGTAGCTATGCGCATCCCTGACGACTCATACGCCGTTGTCGCTAACCAATTAGCCATCCAAGAAATCGACTTTAACGATGCGAAAAACTTCATGTTCTCAAAAGAAATTCAAGAATTCGTTAAAGAAAACAAGTTATGGCCAGCAAATCAAAGTTTTAACTTTAGAGAAATCTTTGGTACGCACGACGATAGCGACCTCCACTACAACACACCACGTGTTTGGATTGGGCAAAAATTATTAACTCCATCAGTTAAGCAAGAGCCTGAAAGTTTTGACTTGCCATTTGTTCAAAAAGCAGACAAGCCAATCTCAATCCGCGACGCCCAAGACGTATTGTGCAATCACTACCAAAATACGCCTTACGATTTAACCAACCCTAAGAATAAGGACAACGCTACCTTCCGTCCTATTTCCGTTGCTACCACGCAAGAATCGCACTTGCTTGAATTGAACGGTGAAAAGATGGTTCATTGGTTAGCAATGGGTGTCGGTGCGCAAAGTGTTTATGTGCCATTTTACCCACAAGGCACCAAGGTTCCTACCATGTATAAATACGGCAAGGAAACTTATTCTTCCAACTCGGCTTACTGGGTATTCAAACTGGCTAGCGTCTTGGTCGACCGCAATTGGGGCAAATACGGCAGCGAATTAAGCTCAGCTCAAACTGAAGCCCGCGAAAAGACAATGCGCTTGCGTCATGAATATGATGCGAAACTAGCTAATGAAACTGACTCAGCTAAGCAAACTGACTTGGTTAATGAAGCTAACGACAAGATGGCTAAGGCTGCACTTGATATTTACAAGAAGCTCATTGCCAAATTGATCACGCAACAAACCGGTGATTCACCTCTTAGATTCAAGATGGATCCAAACTTATAATCCAAACTAAAAAAGCCACAAATGTGGCTTTTTATTTTTGCTATTTTTTCTGGGTCATTTGCCCATCCATCATTTCATAGATGTGATCGGCATACTTCTCAAGTCGAGGATCGTGTGTAACGAGCATAACGACCTTGTCACGCTTTTTTGCGAGATCCTTGAACAATTGTCCTACCTCTTCGACATTCTTCGTATCAAGCGAAGCAGTAGGTTCATCTGCTAGCAGGATTTCTGGATTAGCGTAAAGCGCACGCGCAATAGCGGCACGTTGCTGCTGACCACCTGATAATTCACTGGGGTATTTCTTGACCAAATCTGTAATACCTAATTGCTTAAGCAGATCTTGCAATTCTTCTCGTGAGATATTATTTTGCTTTTTTACCTTATCAACTAAAGTAAATTGCTCATTCACTGTCAAAAATGGTACTAGGTTGTAAGCTTGCAAAACAAAACCGATTTTGTTCAAACGCAATTCATTACGCTTTTTGGCGGAAAAATCGCTGATATCTTCATCGTTAATCAAGACTTCGCCTGAAGTTGGCTTTTGCAATGAACCTGCAATCGTCAAAAAAGTACTCTTACCGGCACCGGAAGGTCCCATAATTAAAACAACTTCGCCTTTATCTGCCTTAAAGTTAATATCTTTTAAAGCAACAACTTGCGCGTCACCTTTACCATAAACTTTCTTTACGTCTTTTAATTCAATTACTGCCATTTTATTCACCAATCGCCTTTGCTGGATCAACTTTCAAGATAGATCTGATTGGAATCAAACTACCAATAATTCCCATTACAAGCATGCCAACTGTTCCACCAACCATAATCATTGGCGTGAAACTTATTGGAACTGCTGCAGGCAAAGCTGCGTTAGTGATCCACATCAAAATCAAACCGATAATGACACCGATAGCTACTAAGATAATTGATTGGCTAATCGTTGCCCCAACCAAGGTCTTGCTTGGAATACCTTGCGCACGCATAACGGCAAAATTGTGCATCTTTTGCATGGTTAAAATATACAAGAAGACTGCAACGATAATAAGTGAAATGACAAATAAGAAGCCAATCATCAACTCAAAGGTTGTGTTTTGAGCAGTGTAGCCTGGCAATTTATTGATGAATTTAGCAATTGGATAAGTTTTAGCATTCTTATGGTTATATTTATAACTGCTATCTCGTGAAATAATAGCTGAGGCAACTACATTTGGTGCGGCCATCCGCATTTTCTTCCATGTAGTTAATGAGCCATAAACAATTGGGGCAATATTGATCTTGGCATTTTGAACGAAACCAACGATCTTATATTTCTTGCTTGAACCATTTAGGCTAATTTTATCGCCCAGCTTATAACCCTTATCTCGAAAACTAGAATCTACTGTAACTTGATTGTTTTTAGTAGCCTTCTTACCAGAAACTAATTTTTGGTCTTGATAGATAAATTGATTTTTCTTAACCCCTAAAAATTGTGCAGAAACAGTCTCACGATTCTTTTCTTTGACAACTATTCCTAATTGACCAACATATGCTTCATCCTTGCCTACATTAGCATTCTTAACATCTTTTTTGGTAAGAATAGATTGGAACATGCTGACATTGGAATTCTTATTCAGAATTACTTTTTGTGCATCCCAACTTCCAATGGCTTGCGTATTCTCACTTGCCAGTCCCACTGATAAAGATGACAACATAAAGATCAAATAACTGATCAAGAAAATCATTAAAATAATTAATCCGTAACGAAGCTTTTCATGCTTAATTTCCTTAATCGCTAAAAACAACTAGTCCATCCCCTTTGCAATGATTCCCAAGCTCTTTTTATAGCGAGCCAAATTCTTTTCTTTGTTTTTAGGATCAGATAAGCAGAGATTAATTACTTCATGGCTTAAGACCATGGCACTCCAGATCTCTGGGCTCATATTAAGCAATTGTCTGGAGTAAATCTTAAAGTTATCCGGAATCAAATATTTATTTTGAGCCATGTGCAGTTTCATCATCGGTTCAAACTTGCTGTATTGCGTTTCATCGATGAATTTCACTACACGATCATAAAAATGATCCGGATCAAATTTTTCATCAGGACTCATATTTGTATGAATCGTTTCGATTGCAATGTGATACATGTAAAGATATGCATCTGTTAGATCATCAAAATATTTATAAAATGCTCCTCGAGCAATGTCTGCTTTTTTGACAATGTGTGACACTTTAGCTTGTGCTAAAGGATAGGTGCTGAATTCTTCCAGCAATACTGCTTCAATTTTTTGACGTTTAGCAGTTGGTAAATTTGTAAATGTAGACTTAACCATCGTTATCCCTCTTTCCCCTATTAATGACGAATTGTCACTTATGCAATATAATAACTCTTTGTGACACATTGTCAATACATGCATATAAAAAAAGAGAATTTTTTTATTTCTCTTAAGCAAGCACACGGTTGTAGTATACCAAACGTGCAATGCCACCTTTTACGCTGAATTTAGTTAAGGCGCTGTTGTCTGGCGTATCGATTTTATCCATGTCACCGTTAGTCAAATAGTGAGCAGCCATCATTCTGATTAAACGGCCATGAGCTACAACCAAAACCTTTTTATCAGGATATTTGCGGTACATTTCATCTAAGAATTCACCACAACGTTTGTCAAAATCTTCATAGCTTTCGCCATTCTTAGAATATTTAACATAGTCACGATTTACCTTGCCCCAAGGATCGACAACATCCGGATATTTTTCACCAATTTCATCCATCTTCATGCCGTCCCAATCGCCGAAGTCGAATTCAAGCAAGCGGTCATCCAAGTTGATCTCTTTTTTACCCTTAGTAAAAATCTTGGCTGTTTCTACCGCTCTCTTCATTGGGCTTGAGTAAACAACATCAAATTCACTTTCATCAAAATTCTTGGCTGCTTTTCTGGCATATTCGTGGCCGTAATCATTTAATTCCGCATCAACTTTTGCACCTTGAAGTCGGTTATCTTTATTTACGTCTGTTTGACCATGACGGATAAATACAATTTCCATTATTGTTTCCTCCCATATTCAATAACTAAATATTACGCTCATTGCGCCAATCTTTACAATTTCTTAAACTCTTTTTTTTGCCGTTTTTAAACTTAAAAAGCTTACAATAAATGTAAAGCATGAAGAAAGGGGAAAATCTATGTCCCGCATTACAATTGAAAGAGATGGTCTCACCTTAGTAGGAGATCGTGAAGAGCCTTTTGGCGAAATTTATGACATGGCTATACTTATGCACGGCTTCACTGCAAATAGAAATACTGATCTATTAAGACAGATTGCTGACGACTTACGTGACAAAAATGTAGCCAGCGTGCGTTTTGACTTCAATGGTCATGGTGAAAGCAACGGTAAATTTGAAAATATGACTGTGTGCAACGAAATTGCCGATGGTCAAGCTATTTTGGAATATGTCCGTACCGATCCACACGTGCGCAATATCTTTTTAGTAGGTCATTCTCAAGGCGGCGTAATTGCCTCAATGCTCGCTGGACTTTATCCCGACATTATCAAAAAGGTTGTGCTTTTGGCCCCTGCAGCTCAACTTAAGGACGATGCATTAAAGGGCGATACACAAGGCGCAACTTACAATCCTGATCGCATTCCTGCAACTGTACCTCTTGGCGATAAAAAATTAGGCGGCTTCTACTTAAGAACCGCACAAGTTTTGCCAATTTACGAAGTATCTGAGCGCTTCACTGGTCCGGTATCAGTCATTGTTGGCACTAACGATCAAGTCGTTGATCCTAAGTATGCTAAAAAGTATGACGAAGTTTACGCAAATAGTGAAATGCATACTATCGAAAATGCAGATCATAGCTTTACTGGTCAATACAAAGATGAAGCAGCTGACCTAACCGCACAATTTTTAAAACCATTATTCTAGCGCTGACTAAAGTCGAAGGCAGTTCTAAAAATATAATGATCATCTGAACTAACTTCTGGCTCAAATTGAAATTCAAAATCATGAAAATCTCGCAAATCTGCGGGATTTTTTATTTGGTTTTCTGCCATAAAACGCACCATTTCACCGCGCGCCATCTTAGCGTGGACACCAACGGTTTTCCATTCACCATTTTTTAATTCTTGAAAATCAATGGTTATCATTCTACGCTTTTCATTTAGATATGGCTTGATCAAGCGCATATACTGCTTTGAGGCTAAATTGATTACTGTATCGTCTTCTTTAAACAAACTATTGGCAATGTCATCGCCCCAAAAGTGGTAGAGACTGTAGTCACGAAAGCCGATCATCTTGGTGTTTAATTCCAAACGATATGGACAAACACCGTCAAATGGCCTGAGCATCCCGTAAAAACCGGAAAGAATGCGCAAATTCTTTTGGATATAATCAAGCGCTGGCTGGGTAAAAATGTCTGGTGCCATGTACTGATATTGAATGCCTGAAAAGGCTAAAATTGCTGGTGTTAAGCGATCATCCAAGTCCATATTTTTTAATTGAAGAATGCCCTGTTCCGTCACCTTTTGACTAGCATGCCACAAAGTATCTAGTTGCTCTTTCGTGCGTGACTTCAAAAAATGCTCTAGTATTCTGGTCTTAGTCAAAAACTCCGGCTTTGATTGCACGGGAAATGAATCACGGTCGATTTTCATAATTTTTGCTGGGGCAATAATAATTTTCATTTTTATTCCTTTACGGTAAACTAAGTTAGTAATTAACAAGGAGGACAAAAAGATGAATCCTGATTTTGCAATTGTCTTAAATTTTAAAACAACTGGTGACTTTGACGCCGATTTTTTAGTTAAAACTGCACGTAACATTGGTGCCCGTGCCGTTATGAGTAGCGATCCTGCTGCTTTTAAAGAAGCCTGCGAAAAGTACACGATCTTTTTAGCTGACGAGCAAGCTGGCCTCGATTTAGCCAGCGTTAACGTAATTGATACGATGGTTAATAATCGTAAAAATGGTGAAGCTACCATTATTAACATCCCTGTTAATGACGGTAAATTCGATGAAGCTACCCAAAAGTTGCTTGATACCATTAATTCATGGATGCACCAATTTGGTCATGCCTTTAACGAAGGCAAGCCTAGCCCTTTAACTGTCAGTGATGGTTTCATTTTAGAAAACCGCCATGCTGATTATCAGAAATATGTCTTCTTGAAGGATATTCCAGCTAAGATCGTAGTTGAAGGCCTAGATAAAGAGCCTAACCGCGTTGAATGGATCGAGCACAGAACTGAACTTGATTTTGCCATGAAAGATGGCAAATTGACCATTAATTTGATTAAGCCAGACGACGTCTTTGACTGGAACGTACTCCGGATCCAAGCTCACCGTCTTGAAGACGACATTATTCATACTGAATTCTAGCGAAAAAGCATTCTCAATCGAGAATGCTTTTTTTATTCTACCTTAGAACCTTCATCATAAAATTTTCTAAAGCGATGTGCTTCTTTATCCAGCGTGATTTCATCGTTTACCTGGGACAGTTTATAACCCACAAAGTAAGGCGGCGCTTCAAAACGCGTTATAAACTTAGCACAAATGCCACCATCGTTACGTGGATAAAAGAATAAGTTATACGAATCGCATCTGCCATTATACATAACGTTAAGCAGGTATTTCGCACCACTTTGCAACCAGTCGGCCCAAAGATCAACATCGATACGATCAATCAAGTTAATATTTAATTCAGTGTAGCCTCGGACGGGATGTTCCGCGATGTTGACCTCTACCCCATCTTCATCAAACAGGGTCTTGCCTTCAAAGTTGTTAGGGTGAATGTACTTATAGCCATCTTCATGCTTGAAGCCAACAATCTGCATATGGGGATGAATCAATGAGCCACCAGAATGAGGACCATAATTTTTGTACCACACCACTGACTCGTAGTTGGTATCTTGGTTCATTTGGTCAAAGCAATCCAAACTAAAACGCATCAATTTACGGTTGTGTTCCTTAGTATAGGTGCTTATATCGCCGTTATGGTCGCTCGACTCGATTAAAACAGTCTGAACAGTATCACGTAAAGTTGGGTACTTATTGTGCAGCCAAATAATGTCGTCCTCTTTTTTGTAAATGTCAGTTAGGCTTGCGACATCACAAAAGGGACAAACATTTTTCTTCTTATCCTTACGATAAGACTGGGGTTTATCCTTTGCCACGCTTAGCTGGAAAACTAATGGATCATTATTCATATTTTCCCCCTCCTAAAATAAATGATGTTATCTACATTGTTAATAAAGTAAAATAAGCACGTAACTTTACTATATTAGTAACACTTGCTATACTGTGTCAAAACAAGCGCTTATTCGAAAATTCAAGAGATGGATAATAACAATATGCAATCTAGAAGAGAACTTAGAAAACATAATAACCGCAATAATCTCTATTTAATAATTATCGGCGTAATTATCATAATTGCAATTATTTGTGGTGTGTTTATTCACAACAAGCGAGTTCAAGCCGAACAAAAGCAACGCACTTTTGCGACTACTCACTTCAACCCTAACGTTACTATCTACGGGGTCAAGGTTGGCAATTTAACTGTTAACAAGGCTACCAACAAGATTAACGAAAAGGCCGACAACGTATTCTTCTTGAGAAACAAGAAGTTGGTTTCTGAACGAGACACCAACATCCAAACAATTGATAGTCAAACTGTACAAAATTACTTCGATAAACAACATACAGACTTGCCTAACAATAAAAAGTACACTTACAACTCAAAGGACTTAAGCGAAGCAAAGAAGAACTTGCAAAAGATGCAAAAAGCTTCTGTTACTTACAACATTGCTGGTAAGAGCTTCAAGCTAAATGCCGCTGATTTGATTCGTGAAATTACTTATAAGGATGGCAAATATCAATTTACTGACGTTAAGGGCTTAACTAAGAAGTTAAAAGAAATCAATAACCAAGTTAAGACGCTTAAAAAAACTTACAAGATTGCAGTTCCCGTTGGCAATAAAGTTGATGGTAAAACCATTACCACTACTAACGAAAGCTACGGCTGGGGCGTTTATGTAAAAAAAGCCACTACAGCTGTAGAAAAAGCCTTTATGAACGGCGATGCTACTGTTGATGGTAGTAAATACATCTACGGCGAAGGCTTCAGTACTTATGCTCACGGCTATGGCAAGAGCAACAACGGTATCGGCAATAACTACGTTGTAGTTTCTATCAAGAACCAAGAATTATGGATTGTCCGCAAGGGCCGCGTGGCAGTTCACTTGAATGATGTCGTTACTGGTACTCTTAAAGGTGGTAAAGGCAGCCAAACTCCTAAGGGTGTTTGGTACATCATGTACAAGCAATCACCAAGTGTGCTCCGCGGATTTAACGATGACGGGTCTAAATACGCATCAAAGGTTCAATACTGGATGCCATTTACCTTAAGTGGTTGCGGCTTGCATGATGCTAGTTGGAGAACCGACTGGAGCAAGACAGCTTACTTACAAGGTGGTTCACACGGTTGTGTTAACATTCGTCCTGCAGAAATCAGAAGCGTTTGGGACAACGTCATAACTAATGAACCAGTAATTGTTTATTAAAAATAAGGCTTTTCGAATTTGAAGAGTTTTATTTTTTTGCGTAAAATTAGATAAAAAAGATACAGATTTTTGAGAGGACTCTTATGTTAATAATTGGAATTCTTTGCCTGTTTGTAGCGGCAATTTCATACTTTAGATACTTAAACGAAAAGCAAAACAATGCTAAGAAAAATAATAAAAACAGTACAAACGAAGCCAAATGGCAACGCACTCTTGCAATTATTTTCTTAATCTTGGGTGTGATTTTGGTTGTCTACGTAGTCGCTTTGCACAGATTTTAAAGCAATAAAAAGATCCCCGAAATTCGTAACCGAGTTTCAGGAATCTTTTCGTTTCAAGGGGATTGGGTGTGTAATTTAAGAATTTGTTATCATGCTAAATTAGAATTTACTAGTTTAATTGCCTTTTTCTTCTTTGATTACCGTTAGCAATAAATATCATTTTTCTCATTTACATCTCTCCTTTTTTCTTAAATTTTAATTGTCTATAGAATACTCGGAGGATTTGAATAAATTATGCGGATAAATTAATGATCAATTTAAGAAAATCTTCCTTAAAGCATAAGAACGTTAAGAAATTTAAAAGTTTACTCTTGCAAATAAAAAAGGTCCTACTTTCGTAGAGCCTTATTTATTAGGTTTATTTACTTGTTTTTAGCCTTAGCTATTCTCTTATTCAACTCATCTTGCCAGAGCCTTTCTTGTTCAACGAATGAATCATACATTTCCTTAGAGTTGGCCATGTTGTGGCGAACAATCTTCAACTGACTTCTTAAATCAGAAGTTGAGTATTCAGACATGTTGTTACGCATCGTTTCAGTCGTTTGCAACGCGTTATAGATAGTGTGATAAGTACGCTTATCAATGTGCGACAAAAGCATAACGGCAGCGACCATGAATAAAACGTCTTGTGTGATTCTAGCAGTTCGGTAAGATAACTTCGTTCTTTGCGTGATAATTGGTGCAATAGCATCATATGGCACCGCACCAAGGTCCGGTGCCATGTAAAGCGATGCACCCAGCGTGAACAAAATCAAACCGATCAAGGTGTCAGCTGCCACAATCAAGAACGTAGTTCGGTAGCCAAATAATTGGTGGTAAATCGTAGTAAACCATTGAATTTCAAATCCGACCAGAACCATGTTTAAGATAGTACCGATTCCGATTTGCTTACGGTCCAGCCACAAAATAAAAATGAAAATCACCAAGTTCACTGCTAATTGGTAAACACCAAGTCCGATTCCTAATTTGTTAGAAATACCGGTGTTCACGGCAGTAAATGAATCTAGACCACCACGCAAAAACGTGGTTCCCATTGATAAAATAGCCACACCAATGAATGATATCAACGTTTTATAGGCGATATTCGCTCAATTAATTTTCTACTTTTTCAGTAGGATTATTTTTCAACTAGTGTACGCCTTCCATTAAGACGTTAATTTTTTTAACTAAAGCAAACATAATAATGCCGAAGATTGCACTCACTATACCAACAGCCAAGAAGTATTGAACTTCAGTACCAGAAGAATAGAATTTAACAATTTGGGCGTTAACTGCCTGACCGGTTGCATCAGCCATGAACCACATACTCATCATTTGTGAACGGAAAGCATTTGGCGCAAGCTTAGTCGTAATTGACAAACCAATTGGTGAAATCAGCATTTCCGCAATTTCAACCAAGAACCATGAACCGACAAGCCATAATGGACTAACTCTGCCACTGGTACCAAAGAGCATCCCTGGCAAAGCCATCCACATGTATGAAAGGCCTGCAAATACAAGACCTGCAGCGAATTTACCTGGTGCACTTGGTTGCTTTTTCCAGTGTTCCCAAAGCCAAACGAATACTGGCGTCAAGATCATGATAAACAATGGGTTAAGTGACTGAAAGTTAGCTGCCGCAAAGTGCCAGCTGCCAACATGAAGCACAGTTCTTTGTTCCGCAAAAAGTGCTAAAACAACTGAACCGGATTCTTCTATTCCCCAGAAAATAGCTGCGGCGAAGAATAATGGAATATAAGCTTTAACACGTGAACGTTCAATCTTAGTAACCTTAGGGCTCCGGAGCATCATGACGAAGTAGTAGATTGGCAACGCAATAGCCAAAATAGTAAGCAAAGTAATAACGTTATTAACGTTTAATTGACCTACACCAGCCATTGCAGCTAATACAATAGCGATTGCGAAAATACCAATAACTACCCATTTAATAATGTTGAGCAAATCGCCTTTATCAATTGGGTCATTTGGCGTCAAACTATCAGTTGAAAGATATTTTCTACCACCAAGAGTGTATTGCACTAAACCCAAGAACATACCAATAGCGGCAAGTGAAAAGCCGGCATGGAAGTTCCATTCGGTGCCAAACACGTTAAAGCCGAAGCCTTGTGCTGCCCATGGTACAAGGAGTGGTGCAAGGAATGAACCAATATTAATACCAAAAACAAAAATACTAAAACCAGCGTCTCGACGACGATCTTCTACAGAGTAAAGACCACCAACCATTGAAGATACGTTAGGTTTAAGCAAACCCGTACCAACCACGATCAAAGCGATTGAGGCATACAATGCACTAACACCAGCTGGCAAAGCCAAAACAATGTGACCGAGCATGATCAAGACACCACCATAAAAGACGGTCTTTCTTGAACCCCATACTCTATCTGAGAGCCAACCACCAACTAAGGTAGATAAATAAACAAGCGAACCATAAATTGACATGATTGAAGCAGCGGTAGTTTGGTCCATACCAAGACCACCCTTGGTAACTGCGTAATACATGTAGAAAAGTAAGATGGCACGCATGCCGTAGTAACTGAAACGCTCCCACATTTCAGTGAAGAATAAAGTGGACAAACCCTTTGGTTGTCCGAAAAATGCTGTATCTGAATCTCGTTTACCCAAAGAAAAACTCCCCTCTTATCTAAGGTAAGCAATAAAAGATATTATACCACGAAAAATAAGGATCCACTTCTTACATAGTGGATCCTTATTTCTTTAGCTATTTATTTTTTAGTCAATTGCCTTAGCAACTGCACTGTTTACAGCATCTTTTTCGTCTTCGATCAAGTTAACCTTGCCTTCGATGACCTTAATGTCCATCTTAATTTCACGACTAAGAAGTGGAATATTTACCTTAGGTTCAAAGAATTCCTTGAATTCCTTAAGTCTTTCAGGAGTATGGAAGACACCGGTAGTAACTGTGATAAATGTAGCGAATTCCATGTCGCCACCAACAGTCTTATCAAGCCAGTCCCAATCTTCTCTGATCCAGTCCCAAGCAGCTTGTTGACCATGGTGGTTTGCAAGAAGTCCACGGTACCAACCACGAAGGTCTTGTGGCTTAATGACGTCAGCATCTTCAAACTTGTCAACGATTGAGTTAACTTCAGCCTTGTCAATGGTGCTGGTTACAGCTGCACGTAAGTCAGCCTTGTATGAAGCATCTGCAGTTCTTTGGTATTCCTTGATCAACTTAGCAACTAAGTCGTGACTGCCATAGTTCTTAACTTCATTGATCAAAACATATGGACGAACATCAGCATTCATTGCTTCCAAATTGTCTTCATTTTCAGTGAAGATCTTATGAGCTGCCTTAATTGAGTCAGCATTTTCTGCGTAAAGACTAGCAGCTAATTCATATGGACGAATTTGAATATCTTCATCGCTTTCGCCAGCCTTAACCTTCCAGCCTAAGCGAGCAACTTGATCCTTAGATAAGAGATCGTAAAGCTTCTTCAAGTTCTTTTCTGCGGCAGAATCTGGTTCAACGAATTGACGCAATTTAGCAGCAGTAGTGTACAATGCGTTGATTACCAAGCTTGACTTAGAATCTGCAAACTTAGTAAGAAGTGGCACGATTGAAGCGTATGAAATTTGCTTACCTTCTGCCAAAAGTCTAAGGTCTTGCAATAATTGCAACTTATCAATTGGTTCAAGTTCGTCAACCTCTGACAATATATCATCAAGCAAAGTCTTGTCGTACTTAACGATGAAGTGTGAGTTGTTGCCAATGTTAAGTCTAAGTGGGTGACCTGCTTCTTCACGGATAACCTTGTAGTTACCTAAGTCTAATTCTTTTTCAGACATAATCTTAGGAGCGTCGAAGTTTGCGTTTAATGGAATTTGCCATTGTCTACCCTTGTCTTCACCTTCGCCAACGAAGAATTGCTTTTGAGTAAGCTTCAAGTGACCATCTTCATCGATAAATGCGTTAACTACAGGGTAACCTGGTTGCTTAAGCCATGAGTGCATAATCTTACCGATATCAAGATCAGTAGCAGTTGAAAGTGCATCCCAAAGATCGTCACCAGTGGCATTGCCAAACTTGTGGTGATCGAAGTAGTACTTAAGGCCCTTTCTCAAAGCATCGTCGCCAAGAAGTGAACGAACCATGACTAACATTCTTGAACCCTTAGCGTAAACGATGGCACCGTCAAAGACAGAGTCAATATCAGCTGGGTCGTTAATTTCCATTTGAATTGGTTGAACACCGTCTGTAGCATCACGTGATAATGCGGCAGCAGCTTCACTAGTTTGGAACATTTCCCAGATGTGCCAGTCAGGTTCCAAAGCGTCAACTGACAAGTATTCCATCATGTTAGCGAAACTTTCGTTAAGCCATAAGTTGTCCCACCACTTCATGGTTACCAAGTCACCGAACCATTGGTGAGCCAATTCGTGAGTAATAACAGTGGCAACAAGCTTCTTCATTTCAAGACTAGTGTTGTCTGGGTCAAGCAATAAGTAAGCTTCACGGTAAGTTACAAGACCCCAGTTTTCCATGGCACCAGCACTGAAGTCTGGCAAAGCAAGTTGTAATGATTGTGGAAGTGGGTACTTAGTTTGGTAAAAGTCTTCGTAAAATTCAATTGCGCGTTTAGCAATATCTAGGCCAAAGTCCAATTCCTTAGGTTTGTGAGCCTTAGTTGCGTAAACACCAATCAAAACGCCATCCTTGGTGTGAGTAGTCTTTGATTGTAAGTCACCAAAGGCAAATGCGACAAGGTAGCTTGACATACGAACAGTTTCTTCAAAGTGGTGGTAGCCATCTTGGTCAACTTCAACTTCTGGCATGTTGGCAAGTGCAACTTCGCCGTCTTCTTCATCCCACTTAAGGGCAAGGGTGAAGGTAGCCTTAGCTTCTGGTTCATCAACACATGGAAATGCTTGACGAGCAAAAGTAGTTTCAAATTGCGTACCGATAATTTGCTTCTTCTTGCCTTCTAATTCGTAGTATGAAGGGTAAATACCCATCATAGTGTCGGTAAGTGGTGCGCTATAAGCAATTTCGATTACGGCTCTGCCAGTTACGCCAGTTTCAATCTTGATTGCTTCGTCTTTTTCAACTACTTCAAAATCAACGTCCTTGCCATCAACCTTAACGCTGTCGATGGTCATAAACTTTTGATTAATGAATACTGGGTTTTCAATTACGTCACCAGTAATAGTAGAAGTACCGTTAATCTCTTTATTCTTACGGTTTACATTGATGCGCAAATCGTAATGTTCTGGGTGAAAAATTTCATAAAAACGTTTTACAGCCATTTTGACCTCCTAAATAATACATATTTCCCTTAAATTTTACCAAACTAAGGACGTAAACGTTTAAAAAAGGCTAATTATTCTTGATTGTAAGAGTGACGTTGTCATTTTGTAACACTGCTGTCACATTGACCTTGTACTATATAATCATAGTCATTAAGAAATAAATAATTTTTTTAAGTTTTAAATAAGGAATGAATAAATTGAATAAACACGTTAAATCTACTTTAGTAAAAATCTTAGCTGCATTAGCACTTGCCTTTGCATGTGTCGCAGTTGCCGAAACTTTTTCTACCAACTCAGGCAATCAAACTGTACAAGCCGCAACCAGAAAGCTTTCAAAGAAAGAAAAGGCTGCTAAGAACTGGATCGCAATGCGCGAATCAGGTGGTAGCTACACTGCTAGAAACGGTGTTTGTTACGGTAAGTACCAATTAAATATCAGTTACTTACGTGGCGACTTATCACCAAAGAACCAAGAACGTACTGCTGACAACTACGTTTACGGCCGTTACGGTTCATGGGTAAATGCCAAGAAGTTTTGGTTAGCTCACAACTGGTATTAAAAATAAAGGTTCATTATTCACTACTTAATTCCCAGAAAAATAAAAGAAAAAACAGTTTAGTCCAATTGACTAAGCTGTTTTTTTGTTGCGTTTAAATCTTATTTGGGGCAAAAATTTGTGGGATGAAGATTCACCTCCATCCCACAATAGGTATAACATTATTTATTATCTTGTAAATAAATCTCTCTATCAAAAAGATCATGTAATTCCTTCGACCAATTATGTGCAATAAAGACAATTGTTTCAGGGCCTTGTAAAATATTCTTTAAAATTTTCAAAGTAGCTTTTTCATCAATAGCTGATGTTCCTTCATCAATTAATAGTAACTTACTACCATAGACCTTAGTCCTTGCTAAAACAATTTTTTGTCTTTGACCACCCGATAGATTCAATTGATCCAAATTAATGTATGTATTTATGCCATTAGGCATTTTTTTAGGTCTGTACCTAATTGCATTTTTTTAGCAACTTCTTCAGCTTCACCATCTAACTTATTATTAAACATTGTAATATTTTCCTTAATTGTTCCTGGAAAAAGCGTAGGATCTTGAGGAATATATCCAATTTTAGCTAAATCAGGATGAATTTGCTGACCATTTTTATCTTTAAAAATGATTTTTCCTTCGGTAGGTTTTAATTCCCCTAATATTAACTTAAATAATGTGCTTTTTTCTGTACCACTGTCACCTGATAAAAGAATTTTTTCGCCTGATTTAATTGTAATATCAGGATATGAAACAACCTCACCATTACTAAAATGCTCTTGGAGTTTAACTATTGATAGTTTCGCAAAATTAGCAATATTATTTTGACCATTTTCTTTATTATTGACAGGTTTTAGTTCAACTAAAAGCTTATTATTTAGGTCTTTTGCTGATTGAATCATAGTCGTATTTTGGTTCAAAACAACTAATTCAGAAAATATAAGACTAGCGAAATTACCTATACTAAAAAATACACCTATGGACAAATTACCTGTCAAAATTAAATATCCTGTTAAACCATTAATTACAACTTGAGCCATCATATTTAGTCCCGTGGACAACATATTAATACTTGCAGAAGTTTTTTCCTTATTCAAAATTATCTTGTTTTACAAAACGGTAAATTGCAATGACCAACACCATGATTGAACACGCCATGCCGACATAGGCCATTGTTCCGATGTGCACCGCATTATTAGCGGCTGCCCCAGTCATTTGATTTTCCATCGCATAACCAACAACCCATCTACGCATCAGCACTGGAGTTAAAACGAAACTGATCGTTGTAATCAATGATGTCACCAATGTCACATTTCTTGAATATGGCTCTTTAAAGAATTGAGCCAAAACACAGATAGCTGGCGCAATCATTAAAAGCATGATCCAAATAATGATCCAGCGCCCAGAACTACTACTCATCATTTGTGCACTGTTAGTTGCGTAACGATATGAGCTCCAAAGCTGACCGCCCGTGATAGTGTTAAGCAAGCTTAAGAAATATGAACCTTGTTGACCGTAGTAGCCACCGTTATTTGAAAGCACGCCTTGGACGATTTGGAAGCTATCGGTTGATCCTGCCGATGAGAAGTCGACCGTTACAACCTGCTTCATATAAGTTGCCAAAAACATAACCATTGAACCACCAAGTTCAAAGGCACGTAGCATGCTCAATTTTCTAGAAGCCTTCATATGGAATTCTAGACTCAGTACACGATTTGGGTGATGACTGCGTCCGATAATAAAAATTCCAATGATGACAAGTACGAATAAAGCAGCTAGACCCCACCACATTTTAATCATAATGAAGAATAGAGCTAAAACGATGATCGCTACGGAAACATAAGGACGATCCGAGAAAATCGTCCAAAAGTTTAGCTTAACGTGATAATAATTCTCTCTAGAGGTATTTTCTCTAGATGCACGAGCAACATTAGCATGATCAATTGGTTGCGGATTGCTAATTTTCCTACTTCTAAATTTTTCTCGGCTATTTACTTTGCTTCTTGAATAATTAATCCGGGATTGATCAGCACCTGCTTGGCTATGCTCTTTTTTCATCCGGTATTCTCGCCGTGACATATGTGCCATCTTTTGACAACTCCTTCCTCGAATCACTATCGTAGCACATTATAATTGCAATAGTTACGCTTTATATAAGAATTTGAGGAAAATTTTAGCTTTTTGCATGTGCTAAAATTAATATTATTGATTAACATTAATTTTTAGCTTGAAAGAGATGACTTTTTGACTACTGCAAAATCTAGTGCCTTTCCTGCCGGCTGGCATAAGGCCTTTTATACCCTATGGCTAGGCTGCTTTATTACCGGTATGGGTTACTCAATGACCATGCCTTTTGTTTCTCTATTTATTTCAGATTTGGGCAATTATTCTAAATTACAAATCAACCTTTACTCAGGTCTAGCTTTTGCCATGACCTTTATTGCCCAGGCAATTGTTTCTCCTTATTGGGGCAGTTTAGCTGACCGTAAAGGCAGAAAGTTAATGTGCATGCGTGCCTCTGGCGTGATGGCAATTACTATTACCTTGACTGGTTTTGCTCCTAACGCCCTTTATATCGTCGTTATGCGTTTTATTCAGGGCTCTTTTTCAGGTTATATCAATAACGCAACAGCATTAATGGCTAGTGAAACGCCACATCAAAAAAGTGGCTGGGTAATGAGCCAGATGATGACGGCTGGTACTGCTGGCAACTTGGTTGGGCCACTTCTAGGTGGTGCCTTATCTAGCTTTTTCGGCAATTTATTAGGCGGTGCCTGGGGCTATCGGATTCCTTTCTTCATTACTGGTGTCCTGATGTTCATTGTATTTTTAGGTACAACATTCTTGGTTCACGAAGACTTTACGCCAATCTCTCGTGAAAAGATGAAGCCAATGGGCGAAATCATGAAGAGTTTGCCTCATTTGAAACTGATTATTATCATGTTTATCACTACAATGATCGTTCAATCTTCCACTATGTCTATCGATCCGATTGTTTCACTCTATGTTAAATCAATGATGCATGGTAGTGGTGACGTAGCTTTTGTAGCGGGTGTAGTTGCAGCTACTCCAGGGTTAGGTACATTGATCGCCGCTTCTAAGATTGGCCACAAGATGGACGAAATCGGGCCGTTACGCGTGTTACGTTTAGGTTTAATCATTGGAGCTGTATTGTTCGTACCAATGGCATTGACAAATTCTCCATGGGTATTAGCATTTCTACGTTTTATCTTAGGGATTGCCAGTGCAGGGATGTTGCCTGCTGCTCAAACGGTATTAACCCTTAATACTCCATCTGAGAGCTTTGGCCGGATTTTCAGCTATAACCAGTCCTTCCAAGCTGTTGGGGCTGTCCTTGGATCAATGATGGGTTCCACCATTTCTGGCTTCTCTAATTATGCAACTGTTTTCTGGGTCACAGGATTCACACTATTAATTAACTTCATTCTAGTATTAGTCTTTGCCTGGGGAATTTCTTATAGAAACAAATAATAAAAAAATAAGACTGTTTAGTTCTTCTTCAGACTAAACAGTCTTTTTCTTATGCCGCAACTTGCTTGTATAACTGATACATCCTATCATCATACGCACAAAGGGCAACTTGCATTTTATATTTTGAGTTTTCTTTCTGCCATTCAGCAATCGTATCATAGGCAATCTCGGCTGCTATCTTAGCAGGAAAGCCAAATGCACCAGTTGAAATAGCTGGGAAAATAATGCTATGCAAATCTGCTTTTTTAGCTAAGTCTAAAGAATTACGATAGCAAGCCCTTAGCATATCACAATCACTAGACTTACCTGAATACACTGGACCAACTGTATGAATTACGTGCTTAGCTGGCAGATCATAGCCTAAGGTGATCTTTGCATCCCCCGTATGACAACCATGCAAAGTCATACATTCTTCAAGCAAATGAGGGCCGGCAGCCGCATGAATCGCACCATCAACACCACCTCCACCAAGAAGTGAATTATTGGCTGCATTCACTATTGCATCAGCCTTCATCTTAGTAATATCACCTTGTATAATTTTAATGTCAGTCATTTTTGTGTCCTTATAAAACTGTTTCTATTTTTACGTTTTAATTCTAACACGTTAGATTTCACAATAATTGGAATAGTCCAAAAACAATTGTAGATATTTTATTATTTTTGAAAAGTTTTGCATATTAAGAAATAATGACATAAAGACAACTTAGCCTTTTTTATACCTACACTGCTCTATTCTCAAAATAAAAGATCGAATCAAATTGATTCGATCTTACGAAATTATATTAAATATATGCTTCCTTCTGAAGATTATACATATTTCTATAATCTTCATTGGTCTTCATCAAAGCCTCATGAGAATCAAATCCTTGAACCTTACCATTTTGCAAAAATAGAATTTTATCTGCATACTTCACAGCAGAAAGCCGGTGAGTTACAAATACAATAGTCTTATTCTTATTCTTGGCAAGAAAATGTTCATAGATTTCATTTTCACTTTTAGCATCTATGGCAGCCGTAGGCTCATCTAAAAATTCAACTTGTGCATCACTGTAAATATCACGTGCAAGTGCAATCTTTTGCCATTGACCACCCGATAATTCAACACCGTTGGCAAATTTCTTACTCAGGATTGTGTTTAGATTTATATCTTTATCTTCAAGTAAAGTACTTAATCCAGCACTCTTTAGAGCATCTTTTACTTTATCCTCATTGCCATGCCGGAAAACTGATACATTTTCAAATAGACTTAGCTTGAATTTAGAGTAATCTTGAAATGTAGCAGATAATTTATTCCGATAAGTCTTGATATCATAGTCTTTTAGATTATTGCCATTAAGGTCAACTTCACCTTTACTTGGATCATAAAACCGCATTAGTAATTTGATCAATGTAGATTTACCCGATCCATTTTCACCGACAATCGCGATCTTCTCACCTTTATTAATATTGAAATTGACATCATGCAAAACTTCTTCATCAGAAAATGGATATGTAAAAGAAACATGTGATAATTTTATTTGGCTAACTGGAACGTTGAGTTGCTTAGATCCGCTTTGAAAATCATCATGATATTTCTCAAAACGATTATACTTTTCAATCCATAACAATGAATCATAAAGTAAACTGCTATCTTCCACCAAAGTAGCTAAGGAACTAGAAACAGAAGCGATAACAGATACAAACATTAATAGTGCACCAGCACCGATAATTCCATCGTTAACTGAAGATGCAAACCAATAAAATCCGTATCCTGAAACTATCACCACAAGTCCTAAGAAAAATGAACTAACATACATTTGTTTCATTCGAACTTGATCTACATTTTTCCTGGTATCCTTGAACAATTTGATATATCTGTCAATTACAGCAGGAAACATGTTGAACAAACGGACTTCTTTGGCATCTTTTCTGTCTAGAAGCAGTGAACTTAAGTAATCAAGTTTTCTTGCATTTTTACTTCTAGTTACCATAGTTTCAAAGGCTTGTTTCTGGATTCGATAATAACTAAGGCTTTGTGGCACCATTACTATTAGCAATAAAATCGCTACCCATTGATTATATCTAACTAACAAACTTAACATGAACAATAAGGTTAAACCAGATTGGATAATTGCAACTCCAAATACAATTAAGTTAACTGGCCGCCAAGATGCACCCTCTTTTAACAATTGCAAATCATCAAAGTAAGTATTATTGTCAAAAATACTGAGGGATTGCAGATCTTTAGACTTTTTCATGAGGTTCATATTGATAAACCCCGTTAATTTATCCGTCAGAATTCCTTGAAGAGATGTGGCAACCGGTGGCAAAAGTTGCGTTAAGGCCGTAGCTATGATCCAGATACCTATACTTGTCCAAAATTGCTTATGTGCAGTCACCTCATTAATTACATTTTGGCCTGCATTAATGGCTAAGACTGAAGCAATAGCCTGAATAGGTGCTAATAGAGCTACAAAAGTTGCTATAGCGGGAGCAGCTTTGATAACAATAATTTGAGCATTAATACTATCCAAGTTAAATTTACTAGTATCTTTTTGCTTAATTAATTCTTGCAGTTTCAATATTTTGGACCAGTCATTATTGTAATAAGCAACGTGTAACAAATTATTGCATTCCGTTTCTGACAGTTCATTATCATTATTTTCAAATTTTAGTTTTTCAAAAAAATAAGAATAATCAATATTGTGCAAACTCAAAATACTGAGCAAATCATTTGCTCTAATGCTGCAAAGATTACGCTCCACCTTAGAATAAAATGACTTAGTCAATACATCCCAGCCATCTGACTTTGACTAAGATTCAATCGCAGTCTTTCTTGTCTTAACGCTTCCCCAATCTTCATTTCGTCACTTCCTAATTCTAGTTATGTTAATCATCTTAAGTTGATTGTATAACTTCGCCTTCAAAAGCAAACAAAAATGCCTTGCCGAAGCAAGACATTTTTTAGCATAAGCAAATTTTTGATTAACCTTTATCTGCACCAGCAGTAATTCCGTTAACGTAGAACTTCTGCATGAATACGAACAAGATAGTGATAGGGATAGCGATGATTACACACCCTGCAACGAATTGTGCGAAGTATGCAGTCGCATTACCTTTGGCTGTGTGCACCATGTTGTACAAACCATAAGCAACCGTGTAAGTTTTAGCATTTCCTGAGGTTGAAAGAATAATACCTGAGAAAATGAAGTCTGTCCATGGAGCAATGAAAGCAGTCAAAGCAGTGTAAACAATCATTGGCTTTGAAAGTGGTAAACCAATGTGGATGAATACTTGCCATTTAGTAGCACCGTCGATTTCGGCAGCTTCGTCGATTGATCTAGGAATAGTATCGAAGAATCCTTTAGCAACGTAGAAGCCAAGGCCGGCACCACCAACGTAAACCAAGAATAAGCCAAAGAGGTTTAACATGTTAAGACCCTTTAAGATGTAGTACAAAGCGATCATTGACATGAAGCCTGGGAACATCCCAAGAACCAAAGCAATTTGCAAGAAAGGTTTTCTAAATCTAAAACGAAGACGTGACAGAACGTAAGCAACTGAAATAGTCAAGAATGTTGAAACGATCATTGATGCAAGAGAAACAATCAATGTGTTAATAATCCAGTTACCAAATGGATATTGTGGGTTCGTAAAAATCCCAATATAGTTCTGCAACGTGAATTGTTCTGGCCAGAAGGTCGAAACAAATCCAGTATCGTTATATGAGAAACTTGCTAAGACGATCCACACAATTGGTAAAATCCAGATAATTGCTAAAAGTGCTAAGAGGATATACCGAAAGATTAATGAGAGCCGTCTTTGATTTGTATATGACTTCATGTCTAGCCCTCCTTGTAAGCATTAGTGTGTCTGTAGGCTATCAGCGAGACGACCGCACTAATAATGAAGATTAAGATACCTAGTACCGCTGATGCGTTATAACGTTGCTCTTGCCCGAAGGTCAAGTTATATAGCCACGTTACCAGCAAGTCAGTCGATCCGGCGCCGTTATATTTACTGTTCATTGGTGCACCACCAGTCAGCAAGAAGATAACGTTGAAGTTGTTGATGTTACCAATGAATTGTTGAATAAGTGAAGGTGCCATAACAAATAAGATTTGTGGGAAAGTGATTGATCTGAAGATTTGTACTGCGTTAGCACCGTCAATCTTGGCAGCTTCAATTTGATCCTGTGGTAAGTTTTGGATAATCGCAGTTGAAACTAACATTGAAACTGGGATACCAATCCACATGTTAACGATAATAACGGTTAATCTTGCAACTAATGGAGAAGCTTGGTTGTCAATAAAGTGAATTGGCGAACTAATCCAGTGCAAGTTCATCAAGATGTTGTTCAAAGCACCTTGGTAGTCCAAGAATTGAGCCATCATCAAAAGTGATACGAATTGTGGGACAGCCCAAATAATTACGAAGATAGTTCTCCAGAATGCCTTGTACTTAATACCCTTTGATTCGATCAATAAGGCAAGCAGTACTCCGAAGAAGAAGGTAGTAGCAGTAGCAGCTACAGCCCAAATCAAAGTCCAGCCTAATACTGGGAAGAAAGTACCAGCAAGGTCACCACTAAGCACATTACCGAACGCTTGGAATCCGGTCCAAGAGAAGGCAATTGGGTGTTGACGATCATAGTTGGTAAAAGCCATCGAGATCATGAAGACCGTTGGCAAAACCGTGAAGAACAGAATACCAAGTAATGGAATAAACATTAAGGTTGCGTGCAAACGAGTGTCGAGCAAACTCTTAAGTTCTTCAACGTTAGTTGCGATATGTTCACCATCACGCTTCAAAACGTAGTTGTGTCTAGTTGATTTTAAGTTGGCGATGTAAAGAGCAATCATTGCAATACATAACATGATAGCCAAAACACCGAACAGCAAAATCAAAACTGAGTTTGAAGGTTGCTTGGTGACATAAACACCTTGCGCGGCATCATAGACAACTTTTTTTGTTTTATCAGTACCTAATGTAGCTAACGAGTTTAAAGTTGGAACACCGCTAAGTACGAACCAAGCAATGAATACGATTTCTGAAATCAGAAATACGAGCCCTTTTGCCCATTGCTTGTTGGATAAGGCGTTACTACCCATTATAAAGAATGATAATTTGGTAGCAGCATCGCCTTTAGACCATACTTCGCGATATGTTGCTTTAGGAGCTACATGCTTTTTCTTTAGAAACATAACTTCTCCCCTTCTTAGGCAAAAAGGTTGGAATTTTTTGCCAACCTTTGCTTATGCTTTAAGAAATATTTGATTTAAATTATTTCTTTGAAATATCTTTTTGCAATTTAGCAAGCTTTGCTTTGTATTGTGCTGGCTTGATCTTGCCGTCGTAAGTACCACTGATAAGTGGAGCTGCTTCGTTCCAGAATGTTGCCATTTGTGGAAGCATTGGTTGCAATACTGAGTTACCTGGCTTAGCCATTTCAATTACAGCTTCAGCAACTGGGTCAGTCTTAACAGCGCTTGAGTTTACAGCAGCCTTAAGTACAGGAATTTGACCAGCTTCCTTGTGGGCAATTAATTGAGCTTTCTTGTTAGTGATGTAAGCAGCTAAATCTGAAGCAGCCTTAGCATTCTTGGTGTGTGAGTTAACTGCGAAGCCTTCGATACCAAGGAATGCTTCCATTTGTACTTTCTTACCACCAACGTCAATCTTAGGATACTTAGCAACTGCGAAGTTCTTGCCTAAGATCTTCTTAATGTTAGCTGCGTTCCATGGACCATCAAGAATAGCTTGTGCGTTACCCTTCTTCAATTGGTTCAAAGCGTTTGAAGTTTGCATTACGCCCTTGTTGTTCTTTTGAGCTGCGTACCACTTCAATGCGTTTACACCGTTTTGTGAGTTCATAGTTGAACCCTTAAGGTCTTCACCGTTGTCACCGTAAAGTTTTGTACCTGCTGAGAACATTACTGGCCACATTACGTATGCGTTAGTAAAGTCAGTAGCTACAACACCCTTAGAGGTTAAAGTCTTCCAATCCTTAACGTCATCTGCAGAAAGCTTAGACTTGTTGTAGTAAATAGTTTGAGCTTGTTGTGCGTATGGGAATGCGTAAATCTTGTTCTTCCAAGTTACACCCTTTGATGCAACGCTAATGTAGTTAGCCTTAATGTCTTTAGTTGCTGAAGGTGAAAGTGGGTTAATGTAACCAGCTTCAGCCATTTGACCTAATTGGTCGTTAGGAACTTCAAATACATCCGCAGCCTTTGATGGGTCCTTACCAACATCAGTCTTAGCGTTAGCTGAACCGTTAGGACTTTGAACAACACGAACCTTAATGTTCTTGTTCTTCTTAGTAAAGTCCTTAGCAATTTGCTTGTAGTAAGGAACTTGTTCAGTATCTACCCAAAGGGTCAAATTAGCACTCTTGTTTGAGCTGCTACTACTACTTGATGAATTTGATGAGCCGTTTGAACAAGCTGCAAGTGACATAGCAGCTAAAACAGCAGTACTACCTAAAGCCATTTTCTTCCAAAACTTCATGACTTTTTCCTCCTAAAAAATCAAAACAATAAACAATTTCTTAACAACAGTAGCCTTTGCTACATATGGTTGTAAGCTTTAATAAATTAAATTAGTTAACGATAGCCTTTGTGGTGTCCTTGTCAAAGAAGTGAGCCTTGTTAACATCGAAACCCATCTTGACCATGTCACCTGGCTTGTGATAATCACGTGAATTTACAATAGCAGTAAATTCAGTACCATCGACTTCTTGGTGAAGTTGGATGGTTGCACCCAAAAGTTCTGAAACAACAACCTTTGATTCAATTACTGAGTCTGGCCAAGTTTCCATAAACGCTTCTTCTGAGTGGATGTCTTCTGGACGAATACCGAAGACCAAATCTTTATCGTTGTAGCCCTTTTCGTTGAGCATCTTTGCTTTACCTTCAGGGATACCGATGTTCAAACCTTTACCGTCTGAAATACGGCCGTCCTTGTAGTGAACATTGAAGAAGTTCATTTGAGGGGAACCAATGAATCCAGCAACGAACATGTTAACTGGCTTGTTGTAAACCTCAAGTGGTGAACCGATTTGTTCAACATGACCAACAGACATAACAACAACTCTGTCAGCCAAGGTCATAGCTTCAGTCTGGTCGTGGGTAACGTAAATAGTTGTAGTACCCAATTCTTGGTGAAGCTTGGCAATTTCGGTACGCATTGTTACACGAAGTTTAGCATCAAGGTTTGATAAAGGTTCGTCCATTAAGAAGATAGGTGCGGCACGAACGATCGCACGTCCTAATGCAACACGCTGTCTTTGACCACCTGACAAAGCACCTGGTTTCTTGTCCAAGTATTCTTCTAGGCCAAGCATCTTAGCTGCATCTTTAACCTTCTTGTCAATGACATCCTTAGGTGTGTGACGCAACTTAAGTCCGAAGGCCATGTTGTCGTAAATGGTCATATGTGGATACAAAGCGTAGTTCTGGAAAACCATAGCAATGTGTCTATCCTTTGGAGCGACATCGTTCATTACCTTGTGATCAATTTCCAAAGTACCTTTACTGATGTCTTCCAAACCAGCAACCATTCTTAATGTAGTTGACTTACCACAACCAGACGGTCCAACGAAAACGATGAACTCCTTATCTTTAATATGTAAGTCAAAGTCATTTACAGAATACTTATCGTTTCCTTCGTATTTCTTGTAAATATGGTTTAAATCAACCTCAACCATTGTTTCCCCTACTCTCTAACTTTTATTCTTTTTCTTCAAAAACTTTTTCAATTTCACTAAGCTTAAGATCAGCAGTTGTTGGAACGATGTAGTCAGCTTCCTTTAAAAGCTCTTTATCACCAATGCCGACTGCAAATTGATGAGCAGCCTTAATTGCTTCAACACCGGCCTTAGCATCTTCGAAGCTGATCACTTCGTTTGCCTTTAAACCAGCAATTTCTTGCGCCTTGATGTAAATTTCTGGATCTGGCTTACCATGGTGAAGAGTTGCTGGATCAACGATTCCATCAAATTCATCCATGATGCCTAATCTAGTTAAAATCTTAGGTGCATTCTTTGAAGCAGAAGCAATTACCATCTTTAAGTTTTGCTTCTTGGCATCTGCTAATAATTCAGGAATACCAGGCAAGATGTCCTTTGGCGTCATTGTTTCAACTTGTTCAACAAACTTAGCGTTCTTTTCTGCAGCGAATTTTTCTTTTTCTGCTTCAGTGTATTTGTCTTCTTGACCGCCGTATTTCAAGATCAAGTTAAGTGAATCCATTCTTGAAATACCACGTAAGCTATCAAGTTGAGCATCCGTTAAGGTAATGCCTAATTCCTTAGCTAAATTGTTCCAAGCTGTAAGGTGAAACTTAGCTGAGTTGGTTAAAACACCATCTAAATCGAATAACAATCCTTTAAGCATTTGTAGTTTCACCTTCTTTAAGAGTAACTTTCTTATCATGGACTAAGACATCAATGTCTTCGCCCTTAAGCAAAGTAAGCTTAGTTCCTTCATGATCAACATAAACTTCGATCAAACGACCGCGGTAGTTAATCTTAAAGCTGTAGTGATCCCAGCCTTCAGGAACAAATGGGTTGAACTTCAATTGATCGTGGTCGTAACGCATACCTGCGAAGCCTTGAACAATTGCAAGCCATGAACCACTCATTGAAGTGATGTGCAAACCATCAACGGTATCGTTGTTGTAGTTATCAAGGTCAAGACGAGCAGTTCTTTGGTAAAGCTCAACAGCCTTCTTTTGCTTGCCAAGTTCAGCAGCTAAGATTGAGTGAATACATGGTGAAAGTGAACTTTCGTGAACTGTTAATGGTTCGTAGAAGTCGAAGTTCTTTTCCTTTTGTTCCATCGTATATTCATCGTTCAAGAAGTAGATACCTTGTAAAACATCGGCTTGCTTGATGAATGGTGATCTTAAGATCTTGTCCCATGACCAGTGTTGGTTAATTGGGCGTTGATCTTCGATTTCGCTAACTGGACGAATGTCCTTGTCTAAGAAGTCATCTTGTTGTAAGAAGATGCCGCGTTCCTTATCTTCTGGTAAGTACATCTTGTCTACAATGTCTTGCCATTTAGCTTTTTCTTCATCAGTTACGTGAACTCTTTCTTGAGCTTCCTTAGTGGCAAGTGGCAAGCGTTCCAAAGTATATTTAAGGAGCCATCTTGCCATAGTGTTGGTGAACCAGTTGTTGTTGACGTTGTTTTCGTATTCGTTTGGACCCGTTACACCGTGCATTACGTACTTGTTACGCCACTTTGACCAGTGAACTCTAGCTGCCCAGAATCTTGCGGTACCAACTAAGACGTCCATACCTTCGTTCTTAACGTAGCTGTCGTCGCCAGTGTAATCAGTGTACATAGCAATTGCGTGAGGAATGTCCGCATTTCTGTGGATTTCTTCAAAGGTGATTTCCCATTCGTTGTGACATTCAATACCGTTGAAGGTAACCATTGGGAATAATGCACCTGGCAAACCTTGTTCCTTAGCGTTATGGTAAGCACCTGGCAATTGATCGTGACGATATTGAAGAAGTGCTCTTGTAACGCTTGGCTTGGTTACGGCTAAGTACATTGGAACGATGTAAGCTTCAGTGTCCCAGTAAGTAGCACCACCGTACTTTTCACCGGTAAAGCCTTTAGGACCAACGTTCAAGCGCTTGTCTTCGCCGTAATAAGTCATGAATAATTGACAAATATTGAAACGAATACCTTGTTGAGCTGCATCATCGCCAGCAATTTCAACATCACTGGTTTCCCAGCGCTTCTTCCAAGCTTCGGTATGATCTGCTAAGTTTTCATCGAAGCTCTTTGCTTGAAGTTTCTTCATTAAGTTGTCAGCTACAGCAGCTTGATCCTTGTCTTCAACGTCACGGCTAGTTACAACAATGACATCTTTTTCAAGTTCGTAACTTTCGTTTTCGTTTAAGTCTACTGAAAACTTTTCGCTTAATTTTGCATCTTCAGTAGTAACGTCGCCGTTAACCGTTTCACCGTTATGACGTAAGCTTTCTTTAAGCAAAACAGTGAATTGTGGAACGTCATAAGGATTTGCCTTAGTTTTAACTTGGATGCTCTTTTCATCCTTGTCTTCGCCAAGTGGAATCCAGAAGCGATCACCGTAGTTACTGTCTTCGTTAACAACAGTACCGTCTAAAGTTGAATCAAAATCAATCTTTGCGTGACCTTCAAGTACAGTCGCTTTAACTTTGATCAAAGCAGCTTCTTTTTGAATGATGTGAAGGAAACGTTCAAATTCAAATTTTACTTTAACGTCCTTGCCTTCATAAACAAAGCTTCTTGTAAGAAGGCCTTGGTGCATATCGAGTGCTAATTCAAAATCGTCAAATTTTACTTTAGCTAAGTCGACCTTTTCACCATTTACTGTAATTCCAATTCCGATAAAGCTTGGTGCGTTAGGGGTCTTACCAAAGTATTTTGGATAACCGTTCTTCCACCAACCAACTACAGTTTTGTCTGGGAACCAAACCCCAGCTAAGTATGTACCTTGAAGACTGTCACCTGAGTAACCTTCTTCAAAGTTTCCTCTCATACCCATATAGTCATTACCGATTGCAGTCATACTTTCTTGCAATCTTTTATCTTTTGGATCGAAGTTATGGGTAATTACCTTCCAAGGGTCAATTTCAAAAATTCGTTTCATAAATTACATATCTCCCGCAAATTATTGATGTGCTCTTTTGTTTACGCTTTCATTATCCTTGAATTGAAAGCGGTTTACAATATCAAAACGCATGTTACCGGTATCAGAATTAATTAATCAAAAAAGAAGGCAGAACTTAATCTACCTTCTTTTAGATTGCTTATTAAAAGTAACTTTTAACGAACCTCGACTACAAAGCCCTTTGGAGCTAATTCGCCATTTTCATAATTTTGACTAAATGCATTTTCACAAGAAATTTTTACATTCTTTTTTGTGGTATTAAAGTAGGCATGAATCTGTTCTTTGCCTGCTCGATCGACTTCAATTAAGCCATCTTCTGTTACGTATAACTTAATTTGGCCTTTACCAAAGGTTTCATCATGCTTTAAACGGAATTCAATCAAGCTGTGAACTCTTTGCCATACTGGGCCATCTTCTTTTGACCAGTCCATTGGCTTACGACAATCTGGATCGTTGCCGCCGGACATGCCCATTTCAGTACCGTAGTAAATACATGGACTACCCTTTTGCATAAATTCAAAAGCAAGAGCTTGTAATGCCAAGTCTTGATCACCATTAGCCACAGTTAAAATTCTGGCTGTGTCGTGCGAATCAAGCATGTTCATCATGCCGGCATTGGTTTCATCCCTGTACTTCATCAATTGGTCGGTCAATCTTCTAGTCAATTGCGTAGCAGTCAACTTGTTCTTAAAGAAGTGATCTTCGATCTGCAAAGTGTAAGGGTAGTTCATAACGCCAGTGAATTCATCGCCATTAAGCCATGGACGTGCTGAGTGCCAAATTTCACCTACAACATAGAAGTCTGGCTTAATGTCGGTAACTGCCTTGTGGAATTTCTTCCAGAAGTGGTGGTCTACTTCGTTAGCCACATCAAGGCGCCATGCATCAATATCAAAGTATTTTACCCAGTAGGTTGCGATTTCAAGCAAGAAATCTTGCACTTCTGGATTAGCAGTGTTCAATTTTGGCATGTGCTTTTCAAAAGCAAAGGTATCAAATTGTGGGTCGCCTTCACCCTTCAATGGGTCATGATATGGTTCAACTGGATACTTATTAATGTGGAACCAGTTAGCAAAACGTGAACTTGGGCCATTCTTGACTACATCTTGCCATTGCATTGACTTGTCACCCAAGTGGTTGAATACCGCGTCAAGCATAACCTTCATGCCGCGAGCGTGAGCTTCATTAACCACCTTGGCAAACAAATCTTTATCACCGAATTCTGGGTCAACTTGTAAGTAGTCGATTGTGTCGTACTTGTGGTTTGAACCAGCCTTAAAAATAGGACAGAAGTACAAGCCGTTAACGCCCAACTTCTTAAGGTAGTCTAAGTGGTCGAGCACACCTTGTAAGTCACCGCCGTAGTAGTCTTCACGGCCAGGATGATCGGATGGGTTCCATGGCTTTACATTCTTTGGGTCGTTAGACTTGTCGCCGTTAGCAAAACGTTCAGGGAAGATTTGATACCAAACGGTATGCTTAACCCATTCAGGTGTTTTAACCATATCGATTTCATGACAATATGGAATCTTAAAGTATGATCCGTCTTTATTAACTGCGGCTTCGATGTCGCTGCTGATAGCACGATCACCGTAAACTACGCTGGTACCATCTTTACCAATAACCTCGAAGGTGTACTTTAAACGGTGAAATGGTGCTTCAAGCGTAGCACCCCAGTGATCTTCTACTTGTCCTTCGCCGATTTTATCCATTTCAATCGTTTTTGCGTATTTCAGTGGCAAATAGTTATCGCAGTAGTGAACAATTACCTTTTCAACATCGCCCTTTGCACTGTGAAAACGAACGCGAACGTGCTTAGGATCAATTACAAAACTATCTTCACTCTCACTTCGGTGCTTTAAAGCAGCTAATTGCATATTTTAATTCTCCTTTTTCAACACAACGCCTGCATAAGGCATCAAGGTTAATACTCCGTCAGTTAATTTGTATTCTCCGGCTTTCAAAACTTCTGTAGTATAGCCAGCAGGAAGCTTGATCTTCGTCTTTTTATCACTTAATGAAACAGCTACGATGGCACTTTCATCGTTTAAGTCTCTTTGATATACGTAACTGTTTTTATCAGTTGAGATCATGTAGTAAGTGCCGTCTTGGAACAAAGCTTCTCTCTTAAGTTCCAACATATCTTTATAGAAAGTAAACATGCTGCCATCGGCGTTAACTTCGCTAGCTACCGTAGCATCATTTTGACTAGTTCCGTTTATCCATGGTGTTCCTTCGGTAAAGCCGTGATTCTTAGTGTCATTCCATGGCATTGGACCACGAGCTGGCAATTTATGCGTGTCGCTAACCATGGCTAAAGCCTTGTCTTTGCCGATGACTTTTTCTGCATCCTTAAGCCAAGGGCCAACAGTTTGATCTTCAAATTGATCAACGTTATCAAAGTGCAGGTTCTTCAAGCCAAGCTCTTCACCGTAATAGATAACTGGAATTCCGCGTTGCAAATACATCAACATAGCCAAACTCTTAGCCTGCGTTTGTGTCTTAGCAACTCTAGTCGCAATTCTAGCCATATCATGGTTATTCCAGTACAAAGTTGGTTGAGATACACCAGCTAAAGTTTGTTGCCAAACAACTTGGTTTTGCTTAAAGGCTGTCATATCAAGATCTTTAGGTTGGTATTGGGCTGAAAAACGCTTGTCGACATTTGAATCATCTTCAGTGAAGTAGCGGAATGTGATTACGCTATCCATTAAATGATTACGTTTTGAAGTATAATCAACGGCCAAGTTGACACTTGCACTGGCAGCTTCACCTAACAGCAATGCATCAGGATAATCTTGCTTGATTTGTTCACAGAATGGTCTCATCCACTCTTGCACTTGTGGTAAGTTGGCAAAGAACGGCTCTGCGACAACTGGCTCGGTATTGCCATCAACAGTAGGATAGTTTTGTCTTAAATCAGCCTTGCCGATGTGAATAAAGGCATCAAGACGTAAACCATCAATCCCCTTCTTAAGCCAGAATTCAGCCACTTCAAGCATTGCGTGACGTACTTCAGGGTTCTTCCAGTTAAGGTCTGGCATGCGCTTGTCAAACAAGTGGAAATATGATTGACCGGTTCCAGCTGGATCTGGTTCCCATACGCTGCCACCAAAGAATGATCCCCAGTTGTTAGGACGCTTATTGTCGTGCCCAGCGAAAATATAGTAATCACGATACAGGCTATCTGAATTCTTAATTGCATCTTGGAACCAAGGATGTTGATCTGAAGTGTGGTTCAAAACGAAGTCCATGATGAGATGGATGCCTGCTTTGTGTAAGTCCTTAATTAAGTTCTCCATGTCTTCCATCGTCCCCATGTGAGGATCGATAGCAAAGTAATTTGAGACATCATAACCGTTGTCTACTTGAGGCGAAACGAAAATAGGATTCAGCCACACTGCGTTGATGCCCAAATTCTTTAAATATGGGATACGTTTGCGAATACCGTTAAGATCGCCGATACCGTCATCGTTGCTATCTTGGAAAGACTTAGGATAAATTTGATAAATAATTGCGTGATCGTACCAATGTGCCATAATTTTTCCTCCATGCATATTTTAGTTGATTGAAGAAACCGTTTTCAACACATAGTGATATGTTAGCGGTATCAAAAAAGTGCATCCCTGTTTGGGGATGCACTCATTGTCTAGCAATATTTTTTGTTAACGTGTCAAACGGATGACTTCGCGAGCAATCATCAACTCTTCGTTTGTTGGCACAACCAAAGCCTTTACCTTTGAATCCCGCATTGAAATAAACTTCTCACCGTTAGTTCTGTTAGCCTTGTAGTCTGGTTTTAAACCTAAGTACTTCAAGTATGACATTACACCAGCACGAACGCCTGAATCGTGTTCACCAACACCGGCAGTAAACACAATACCGTCAACGCCGTCCATTTCTGCGGCATATGCACCAACATAACGAACAACACGGTTAATAAAGATACGACGAGCAAGCTTAGCTCTCTTTTCCTTGCTTTCGATCAAGTCACGCATGTCAGATGAAATGCCTGAGATACCAAGCAAACCAGATTCATGGTTAAGCATATCAACGGCATCATCAATTGACATACCTGTTTTATGCATCAATTGTTGCAAAGCAGATGGGTCAAAGTCACCGCTACGCGTACCCATTGTTACACCAGTCAAAGGACTGAAGCCCATTGAAGTATCGAAGGACTTGCCGTTTTTAACTGCAGTAACTGAAGCACCTGAACCCAAGTGACAAACAATTAACTTAACGATGTTAGGGTTCTTGCCCATCATTCTGGCAGCACGGCGAGCTACATATTCAACTGAAATACCGTGTGCACCATACTTACGGATGCTGTCTTCTTTGTAATACTTATAAGGAATTGAATAAAGGTAATGAATTGGGTCAAGACTTGTATGATATGAAGTATCAAATACAGCTACTTGTGGCACGCTAGGAATAGTTTCCATGAAAGCCTTGATACCTGTAGCTTCAGGGATATTGTGCAATGGTGCCAAGTCACCCAAGTCAAAGATTTGTTGGAGTTTCTTTTGGTCAATCAGGGCTGAATCCTTGAAGATTTCACCACCGTTAACGACTCTGTGGCCTACACCAGCAAATTCTTTTAAGTCTTTAACTACATTGAATTTCTTCAAATCATCCATTAATAATTTAACGGCTGCAGCTTGGTTAGGAATTGCTGTGTTTTTGATGTACTCTTTACCATTGCTAAGTTTAATCTTAAATACCGCATTTTCCATTCCTACACGATCAGCCATACCTGAAGCGATTACTCTTTCATCTGGAAAAGAAAATAACTTGTATTTAAAAGATGAACTACCTGAATTAATTGCTAAAACTTTTTTCATAACCTGACCTCTGTTTCCGAATTGATTCTCTATAACTTATCTCTTAGTTTTAAGTATAGCGCTTTCATTTGCGATATGAAAAGATTTTTCAAATCAAAAAATGCACACGACTTGTGTCAAATGTGCATTTCCATCTATCTAGTTGTTTGTCGTCTAACTAATTTAGGCTTAAACATAATCTCGCCTTGGGGTGAACCTGATTGGGCGATCTTTTGCAAAAGCATCTTGGCCAGCATTTCGCCCATTTCAAAAATTGGCTGCTTAATCGTGGTCAATTTAGGATTTGAAACTTGGTCCAAGAAGACGCCATCAAAGCCGATTACACCAAAATCTTCTGGAATTCGTGCGCCTTGGCTCTGCAATGTCCGCACAACACCAATTGCAATACGGTCACTAGCACAGATAAAACAGGTATCCTTTTTGAACTCCTTAAAGTGTTCACGAACAACTTTTTCTGCCACGTGACTGTGGTTGGCCACACGATAAATCTGCGGAATTAATTGGTGTTGCTGCAGCGTGTTAATATAGCCGGCTTCACGTGAGTATTCAAAAGGTTCCTTAATATCGATCCCGATAAAAATAATGTGCTTATACAGGCGATCTAAGGCATACTGCGTGGCCATTTTTTCTGCCATTTGATTATCGCTATCAACGAAATCATAGCCGCGGTGATTTTCACCAAATAAAACGAATGGCTTATCTAGCTTATCAAACATGTCGTAGTTTTTGTTACGGGCACCAGTAATCAAATAACCATCAGCACGGCCCTTTTCAATCTGATCAGGATCCGTTACCAGTTGCATCGCATATTGCTTGGAGTTCAAACCACGGGCAAAGCCGAATAGCAGGTTCATGTAATAAGGTTCTGTTGTATCGATATCTTCCAGAGTAACAAATTTAACCACGTTAGAACGATTATTGACTAAAGCCTGCGCGATAGAATTTGGATGATAGTTTAAAGACTCCATCGCCTTTTCAACCATGGCACGCAATTCTGGCGTTACTTGTTCAGGGTGGTTGATTACCCGTGATACCGTCATTTTGGAGACGTTTGCTTCTTTAGCTACATCAGATAAAGTTGTCATTTTATTCCTATTCTAAGTACATCTTTCTAAATCTATCTAGATCTTTTTGACTAAAACCAAGCTCTTTTTTGAAGAAGTTATCAAAACTGCCCCAGCCTTTACGGATAGTTTCGGTAATGCCGCGGATAGCTGGTCCTTCACCTTTAGTTAAATTCATCTTTGAAACAAGCTTAGCAATTTGATTTTCATCAGGATATTGCTTGGAAACGGCAAAATCGTAAAGTTCATTAGTCAACAGATAATCTTGTGCGATCGTGTCATCGTCAACACCGAGGGCGGTCAAGATTAAAGCTGATGTCATACCGGTTCGGTCCTTGCCGGCACTGCAGTGATAGACAAGGGCATCTTCTTCAGGCAGTTCAATTAACTCCGCGAAGATTTTTGCAAATTCTTCTTGGCTGTGTGAATTAAGCAGAACCTGCTGATAAATTTTACCTAAGAAATTATCACCCATGTCGGGAATATGATGAATGAAGCGAAACAGCTTGTTATCACCCTTATTTTCCTTAGGATTATCCGAATAAATATGGGCGTCTACATATCTAACACCTGGCCATTGTTTATCTGGTGCAGCATTTTGTTCATAGGTAGAACGCAAATCGATATCTACAACAATGCGGCGATCAGCTAGTTTTTGTTCATCTTCTTTTGATAAAGAACTAAGCGAATCGGAACGATAAATTTTATTCCACTTTATATGCTGGCCTTTATTATTTTTGTAGCCGCCAATATCTCTGAAATTAAGTGGCCCGTCTAAAGCTACTATTCTATCGTGCTCCATGCGTCTCGCCTTCCTTGTGAAAGAATTAATATACTACTTTTATTATACAAAAAAAGAGCTGATTACTGTCAACTCAAATTCATATTTATTCACCATGAGCAAAAACGCGTGTAGCCTTGATTGCACGCTGCCAGCCATTATATAGCTTCTCTCGTTCTAGGTCACCCATCTTAGATTCAAAGGCCTGACCAATTGTAAAAATGTGCTTCAATTCATCAATATTTTTCCAATAGCCAACTGCAAGACCGGCTAAAAATGCGGCACCCATACTGGTTGTTTCGAGCACCTTGGTTCGTTCAATCTTTTTACCCAAAATATCTGCTTGGAATTGCATCAAATAGTTATTGTTACTTGCACCACCGTCAACGCGAAGGGATGGAATATCGATACCGGAATCTTTTTGCATCGTATCAACTACATCCCTAGTTTGATAGGCCAGTGATTGCAACGTTGCTTTAATCATATCTTTGTCAGTAGTTCCACGTGTAACACCGAAAATTGCACCACGTGCTTCCGCATCCCAATATGGTGCGCCAAGTCCCGTAAATGCAGGCACGACATAGACTTCATTTTCGGAAGTTGACTCATATGCTGCCTTTTCAGAATCAGGAGCATTCTTAATTAGTTTCATCGAATCACGCAGCCACTGAATTGCACTACCTGCCACGAAGATTGAACCTTCTAAGGCGTAAGTAATCTTGCCGTTGATGCCATAACCAATCGTCGTCAGTAAATTATTGTTAGACGTGGTTGGTTTATCGCCAGTGTTCATCACGATAAAGGCACCTGTTCCATAAGTGTTTTTCACCATGCCAGGTTTTAAAGCAAGCTGACCAAACAAAGCAGCTTGTTGGTCCCCTGCCATTCCGGCAATTGGCACTTCTCCACCAAAGAACATGTAAGTAGCCGTCTTGCCATAAACTTCAGAGTTAGAACGCACCTCTGGTAACATTTGCTCTGGAATATTGAGCAGCTTCAAAATATCTTTATCCCATTTAAGGGTATGAATGTTAAAGAGCATGGTTCTTGAAGCATTGGTGTAGTCAGTCACATGTTTTTGTCCATCAGTCAATTTCCAGACCAACCAACTATCAATTGTTCCAAATAAAAGCTTGCCCTGCTCCGCCTTTTCTTGCGCACCTGGCACATGATCAAGAATCCAGCGAATCTTAGTTGCGCTGAAATATGGGTCGATAATTAAACCAGTCTTTTCTCTGATCTTTTCACCATAACCTTCTTTCTTCAGCTTTTCGGCTAATTCAGTTGTTTGACGTGATTGCCACACAACTGCGCGATAAATTGGTTCACCGGTTTCTTTATCCCAAACTACGGTAGTTTCACGTTGGTTAGTAATTCCGATAGCGGCAATTTGTCCTGGCCAAATACCTGATTGAATAAAAGCATTGGCAATTGTAGTCTGCACTGCCATCCAAATTTCATTGGCATCGTGTTCTACCCAGCCTGGTTCAGGAAAGTATTGTTTAATTTCTTTTTGAGCTGAGGCAATTTCTTTTCCATCATGATCAAAAATAATTGCCCTAGTTGAAGTCGTTCCTTCATCAATAGATAAAATATATTTTTCTTTCATATTAATTTTTCCTATCAAAAGCGCTTTCTTATTAGTTTACTTTTTTTGGAGTGCAGATTCTAGCGGATGTCTAATTAATTGCGTTATAATTTTTGGTGAATAACAAATAAGAGAGGCCTTCAAATGACAGATAAAAATCAAAAAATTGCAGTAACTATCGCTGGTAATGACAGTGATGGTAGCGCAGGGATGCCTGCAGACTTACATTCATTTTATGCACGTGGCGTTTACGGCATGGGATTATTAACTGCTGCCGTTGCGGGAAATACAACGGGAATTTATGCAGCTGAAGTAATGCCACTTGATTTCATTCAAAAACAATTCGACGTTTTAGCAGATGATTTTACTATCAATGCTGCTAAAACTGGGATGGTTGCCGATTCCAAAGTGATGAACGTAGTTGCCGACAACCTTGAAAAATATGATTTCGGTAAAATTGTCATCGATCCCGTGATTTCTACTAAACACGGCAATACTTTAATGGACGATGATTCTTACAACACCTTTATCAAGCGTCTGGTGCCACTTGCTGATATCATTACGCCTAATTTCTATGAACAAAGAAAATTAACCGGTCTTGAATTAAACGACCTAGACGAGGTTAAGAAAGGCGCTAAAATGTTGCAAGACATGGGTGCCAAGAACGTTTTGATGAAGGGTCGTCATGACGGTAACCCAACTGAAGTAACTGATATTTTGCTGACTGAAGATGGCAAATTCCATGCCTTCCCTAAGCCATACTTTAAGACTGACCGCGTAAACGGTACTGGTGATACTTTATCCGCAGTCATTGCCGCTGAACTTGCTAAAGGCAACGATTTAATTGATAGTGTAAAAATTGCTAAGGACTTCACCTATGAAGCAATTTCACATCCAATTGATGTTGGTTCAAAATGGGGTCCAATCAATCACTGGGCTGCACAAAATAATGAGAATGAATAAAAGCTAGAGCATTTCGCTCTAGCTTTATTTATTAGTTTTTCAGCAAAAATTTGTATACAGGTATTACTTGAATTTTACAGTCACCTACTTGAATTTCATCCTCATCTTCAGCTGTGACTATTATCAAATCTTTTATCTCCGGATTAGTTTGATGCAACTTAACTAGATTGCCAATCTCTCTTTTTGTATCAGTCTCTGAAAGTTCCCATGTTACCTGAATTGCTTTGCTATGTTCTGGTAAATAAAAATCGATATCAATCTTTGTCTTAGCCGATTTAAGAAAGTAAACATCATCCTTATATTTATTATGAAGAACAATAGCTACAACATTTTCTAGAAGTGTGGCATTTTTATCAAACAAGAATAGATTCAAAATTCCATTATCAGTAAAGTAATATTTTGGGCTTGCTTTTCTCTCAGCAAATCTGGCAACATAGTTTTCAATATCAAAAATAAGATAGGCTTCTTTAGCATAGTCAAGATAATCAATTATAGTTTCGGGACTTACCTTCTTTTCGTTTTCACGATGGCCAATTTGTGTCAATAATTTTGCCAGACGATTATATGTAACATCTTGCATCACAGATTCAGATAATTTCTTTATTAAATTCCGTAATACTTCAGGTGAACGAACACCATTTTTGTAAACTACATCCCTGAGTAGCACATTATTATAAATATTGTTTAGGTAATCTCTTTTTTCGATGGCATTAATAGTCTCAGGTAAACCACCATCTTTTAAATAAGCATTCATAGCACCACGTATTTGGCCATTCAATGCAGTGGTATACAGCGCCTCTTCATCATGACGAATATTTTTAGCTGTTAGATATTCTCTAAAATTGAATGGGGCAATATATTTAATCATGTAGCGACCTCCCAAATGAGTTTGAATATCTCCACTTAACATCTTGGCATTACTACCGGTTATATAAACATACTTTTTTTCATCAGCCATTCGTCGAGCAAAATATTCCCAACCATCAATATTTTGAATTTCATCAAAAAAGTAATAATGTTTTTTAGGTGTTATTTCATTAGCCGTAAGTACAATGTCATTGAAATCATTTACTGTAAAATCTAATAGACGTTCATCTTCAAAATTTACATAAATGATTTGATCCCAATCAACACCATTTTTAACTAAATCTTGTGCTACTTTATAAAGAAGTGTGGATTTTCCTGCTCTTCTTAAACCTACAAGGACATAATTGAAATTCGGATCAAACGAGTATTCACGCGGTATTATTTTAGCCTCTCTAATAATTTGCCGTTGCCCATAAATAATTCCTTTTAATAGACTTGTTTTCATTTTTTATTCCTCATAATGTACAAATATACTTATATTTGTCTTTATTATATTATATCTGAAAGATTTACCGCAAAAGTTTCGATTATATCTGAAACTTTTAGTATATTTTTATCAGTTATAACTGAAACATGAATTCAAGATGTTTTATCGCAAAAACTTATTGATTTAAGTTATACTAAGTACATAAATTTCTAGCATATTAAGGGACGATAAAATGAGCGATAAATTAATCAAAATTGCATATCTTTACGAAGACTTGATGAACACCTATGGTGATTCCGGCGACGTTAAAATTCTTCGTTTTTTGCTTAAGCGTGAAGGCTACGATACACAAGTTGATAACATTTCACTTGGCGACGATTTCAATGCTTTTGACTACGATTTCGTATTCTTTGGTGGTGGCCAAGACTTTGAACAAACTGTAGTTGCTAAGGATTTGCCAAGACACAAAGAAACGCTTGAAAAATACATCAACAGCGATAAGCCAATGCTCTGCATCTGCGGTGGCTACCAACTTATGGGGAGCTACTACAAGACCAACTCTGGTGTAACCATTCCAGGACTTGATATTTTGCCATTACACACCGTCTTCAAGTCAGACAAGAGAATGATCGGTGATACTCGTTACATGACCGAATGGGGTGAAGTTAAGGCTTTTGAAAACCACTCAGGTCAAACTTACTTCGACAACAAAGACAAGTTGCATCCCCTCGGCGACATGATCGAAGGCTACGGCAACAACCCACAAGACCACGTTGAAGGTTTACGTTACCGCAACTTTATCGGTTCATATTCACATGGCCCACTTCTTAAAAACACTAATGTAGCAAATGCCATCGTTAACATAATTTTAGACTGGCACAAGCAACGCGTTAGCGAACAAGAAAAAGTAGCTGAATAAACAGAATGCCATTAACACCTACTGTTAATGGTATTTTTTATTTAGAGGTATAAGCAATGACCAGCCTAATTGTATTTATTGCTGTTACGATCATAGCAAGCTAGCAATGATTACCTTGATCGTCCTTACATGGATATTTTTATTCTTCCCTTTTACATTAGATTGGAGCACTTACATCACCTTAGTAATAGTACGGATTCCTTTCACAATTGTGTGGTGGTTATTAATCATGCTGGGGATATACATTGATATCAAAAGATAAAAATAAAACAAAAATATCGACCGGATTATTTCCGATCGATATTTTCTTTTAGGCTTATTTTGTCAAATTAGTTTAATACACGCTTAGCTGCTGATGGGTAAAAGTATGAACTCAAAGTTTGCTCAACCACACCTTGACCTGGTGTTGCAGCGTGAACATACTTATTGTTACCAATATAAATACCTACGTGGTATGGAGATGAGGTTGAGCCCCAGAACAACAAGTCACCCTTCTTAAGGTTCTTCATTGAAACGCTCTTCCCCTTGTTAACTTGAGTGTAAGTAGTTCTAGGTAAAGTCTTGTTAGCGGCTTTTTTGTAAACGTATTGGGTTAAGCCTGAGCAGTCAAATGCGGATGGACCAGTAGCACCGTAAACGTAACGCTTACCAACTTGTTTTTTAGCAAGATCGGCAACTGCTTCACGTTTTTCTGTAGTGCTTTGCTCTGCTGCGTGCACAGTTTGTGTTTGGTTAGGAACATTAATAAATGAAATTCCTGTAAAGAATACTGATAAAACTGCGGCAAACTTAACTAAATTACGTCTAAAACTCAATTGATATTTCTCCTTAAATACTTTTTATCTTTCGACGCTTTATATATTACCTGAGAAATATTACAACTATGTTTTAAAAGTAATACTATCAAATTAAGCAAAATTACAGGAAATGTCTTATTTTGTAATTTTGATAAGAAAACGTCTATCTCTTTTTGCTCAACTTGAAAAATTTTTCACTTTTCTATATGCTATTAACATTGATTACAGGAGTTGAACAAACAATATGGAGAAAATAGACAGTTATGCACGGCATTTTTTAATACTTATCGCCTTAATTCTGGGGCTTTCTTTGGTCTCAGAATTCCGTGATTTAGCAAACTATGCCCCATCAATGATCAACCTAGTCTGCCTATCTATCGCAGCCGCCTGCACCTTTGCTTCAGGAATCACCTTACAATTCAAGAAGCTGAATCTAGTAACTATCATCCTAGCAGGCATCTTAATCTCGGTTTCCGTCTTCTTTTGGATTGAGTTTTCATCTCTTGCCTTAATCATCGTAATTTTTATTATTTACGGTATTATTACATTACTTGTCTGTTTAACTAATTTAATTTATTTCAAAAAAAGAGAGGTCGATTAAAACCTCTCTTTTTTATTCATGTACTTTATGTTTCTTTGGCTGTTTTGGCGTTAAGTTCAAAGCCATAGCTGCTAGCACAACCAGGATTGAACCTACCCAATCCATTGGCATCATCACAAGGCCGAAGCATAAAACTGAACCGACCGTGGCAGAGAATGGTTCAAATGCGTCAAGCAAACTGGCTGTAGACGGAATAACGTAAAGCAAAGCATTGGTCATAATCTGGAATGGAATAATCGTTCCAATGATAATTACAACACTGGTATAGAGCCAAACTGCTGGTTTATTCGGGATTGCTTGAAATTGCGGATGAATTATTACCAAACTAATCCCGGCGAAAAGCATCCCCCAGCCCGTTACAACCATGCTGGATACTCTTTTAACAATATTAACTGGGATTAAAGTATATGTTGCTTCACCTGCTGCTGAAAGCAGACCCCAGAATAATGCGACTGGCGTAATAGCCAAATGATCAAACTGGCCATGTGTCGATAGTAAAAAGACACCAATAAAAGCCGCAATCGCAGCCAAGATATCCAATCTACGCATTACTTGCTTATGAGTAAAGGCCAAATATCCTAATACGAAAAACGGGCCGATGAACTGCAAAATTGTAGCGATTGAAGCGTTAGCTACCTGAATACACATGAAATAGAATAATTGCACGGGTAATAATCCGAAAATGCCATAAGCAAAAATTACTAAGGCATCATGCTTATTCTTTAATGTAGCAATTGGCTTTTGCTTCAGTGCTCCTGCTAAAAGCAAAAGTACGATTCCTGAAATAATCAACCGAATCTGGGTTAACCACATCGGCGTGATTTTAGCACTAATATTGAATAAACCTTTTGCAAAAAGACCTGAGATTCCCCACATGACAGCAGCGAGTGCTGCTAGTAAAGTCCACAGTCTACGTGTTTTTGGATCAAACATTATTCAATTTTCCTTTTTTCTTTCTTGGAGAAATGTTCAAAGCCATTGCAGCTACAACAACCAAGATTGAACCAATCCAGTCCATTGGCGTCATTACTAAGCCAAAGCAGAGAACTGAACCAACTGTGGCAGAGAATGGTTCAAATGCATCAAGCAAACTTGCCGTAGAAGCCTTGATGAAACGCAATGAGTTGGTCATCAGCTGGAACGGAATCAAAGTACCAATTACAATTACGACTGCCACATCAAGCCAAACGTGTGGCGTATTAGGAATATGCGGCATCCGTGGGTGAACGATCATCAAGCAGATTCCTGCAGATAAAAGGCCCCAACCTGTAACGACTAAGCTTGAGACGCGTTTTAAAACGCCGATTGGAATCAAGGTGTTAGTCGTTACACCAACGGCTGAAAGCAAGCCCCAGAATAAAACGCTTGGCGTAATGGCGAAATGATTGAAACGGCCGTGCGTTGCAAGCAAAACAACCCCAATAAAGGCACAGATCGCTGCAATCACATCGATCCGGCGCATTACTTGTTTGTGCGTAAAGGCTAAGTAGCCCATTACGAAAAATGGACCGATGAACTGCAAAATTGTGGCGATTGAAGCGTTAGCTTGTTGCACAACGATAAAGTAAAATAATTGCACGGGTAATAAACCGAAAATACCGTAAGCAATAATTACCCAGGCATCATGCTTATTTTTCATAGCTGCAATTGGTTTTTGCTTCAAAAAGCCTGCTACAATCAACAAGATAATGCCAGATACGACCATTCTGATTTGTGAAAGCCACATCGGCGTAATTTCTGAACTAACATTGAATAAACTCTTGGCAAATAAACCTGAAATTCCCCACATGACGCAGGCTAAGGCAGCCAAGAATGCCCAAAGACGACGTTGTTTTTGTGTAACCATTCTTCTTAATCCTCATCAATAAACTAGCAACTTATATAATAACAAAAACGGACTAGCTTGAACTAGTCCGTTAATTTTTTATTCATTTTGATTTTCAGCTATAGCTTAGCTTGGTAAGAAAGTACGATTGCACTAACACTACCGACAATTCCTACAATAGAAGCTGTCATCATTTCGGGTTGAATAAGCAAAACTGCCAACAAGAAAATAATTGCTAAACCAGCGGAAACGCGCATCGTCTTGTTACTTGCGAAAATAATAGCGATAAAGACTATTGCTAGCAAGATTACACAAGCAAAATCGCCGTAAAGTGACGCATTCTCAAGCGTAGTCGCGTGTTGGATTTTTAATGGTGCATTCAAAATATCGTCCCAGAGTTTACGTCCAAATGCAATGTCTGCTGCTACGTTTACCCAGAAAGTAACTATTTCGAAAAATCTGATAAAGAATAAACGATTAAGACGAATGCTAGTGATCGTTTCCCATAATGTATCACGCTTTTTAAAGCTGACAGCTGAATCACCTTTATCGAAGATCCAACCGACTAATAAATAAATGAAAATTGCTATCCCTTGAAATACTACTAAATGCATGAAAACAGAAAAGTTAAAAACTAGTGTCAACATCAGAATTACTACATAAACGAATTCTGAGATCAACAATATTCTCTTCCATTTACGACTATGTAACCAATGATTAAGCTCTTGCTTGTTCATGTGGTCGTCCATTTGTCCATTCATATTCTCACTCTTTTTTAATTCCTTGTCTAATTTAACTAGAATTATATCCCTTCTTTTCGATTTGTCCATCATTTTTTCTAAAAAATAAAAAGGCGTAAAATCTCTATATTTTCGCCTTTTCTACGTGTTATTTTCAACTATATATACATTTTTAATGACTTAATTTAAGTATTTAAATCCAGATATATACATCTGATAGCTCAATATTTATTCTCATTTTGTTCTAATTGTGTTTCTTAAACAAATACATAGCTATATTTTCTAAAAAATTTCTTCATCTTCATTATCTAAATTGAAGAAAATTACATTAGGTGCTGGTGTAGTCTTTCCAGTTCGTTTATCATACTTACCGCCAAAATATTCATAACGAAATTTTCCTTTACCAAATGGATCTTCACGGCATAAAAACACAACATAAGCTGCCTTGAATTCTTCTTCAGGGCAATCCAATCTACCGAAGATAATTTCTTCCTGATAGCCATTAGCCACTTCAAGAATGTTTTCACCTGCTCGTTGTGAACCTACTTGGATTATCAAACCATACTTGCTGCGTTTTGCATCCCATGCGATTACGTGAACCACTGCTCGTTCTCCCAAAGCATTTCTGTTCACGTCATCAAGCGATTGCACTTCTTTGATATCAAGCTCTGGAAACAATCGCTGCACCGCAGAAAGTAATTTATCATTATACTTCTTCAAAATTCCAGCGGTTAAATGGTCCACCATCTCTGCCGACAGTTCGTTGTTTAACATAATAAAACCTCATTCCAAAAAAAGTAGTAGAGTTTTTACCCTCTACTATTTATTACGCAAAAAGGGTGCGAAATTTTTTCGGAATTTGTTTTTTTAGTCTTCTTTTCTAAAAAATGGACTCAACACTGAAACTAACAAGCCATAAATAAAGTACCAACGATAAATATTAGCTAAATCTTGATTTTGCACCCAGAGAATTAGAGCAATTACTGTTAAAACTGCTCCCAAGAAAATAGTTGAGCCTAAATTTTTATCTGTAAAGAAACTAGCTCCAGCACCTAATGAAATTAATGCAATCAAACTGTAGATTACGACAATAACTGGACCCTTAGTTTGAACATCTACGTCAAGTAAAGTGGCATCAGTGAATAACTGCCAAACAAGAAAACCCGCTAGGGCAATACCAGCAAGCAATACGATTAATCTAACAACAAATGAACCAAATTTTTTCATGATATTTTCCCTCTAACATGTTCCCATTGTACCAAAAAAGCGCTTGGAATTTCTCCAAACGCTTCTTTATTAGGTATTTTATCAATTAGTCTAAACCACACTTCTTGAAGATTTCGTCCACATGACGCAAGTGATAGTGATAATCAAAGGCATCATCAACGTCTTCTTTAGAAAGGTAGTTCATAATTTCGCTATTTTCTACTAGAGGTTTAAATTGTTTTTGCTCGTTCCATGACTTAGCAGTCAACTTTTGAACCATATCATAGGCCTTTTCACGAGAAAGTCCTGCTTCGTCAATCAACTTAAGAAGCACACGTTGTGAGTAAATCAAACCGTAGGTACGATCCATGTTCTTGAGCATAGTTTCTGGGAAGACATCCAAGTTGCTCAAAATACGGTTGAAGCGGTGCAACATGTAGTCGATACCGATTGTGGTATCAGGCAAAATTACACGTTCAGCACTTGAGTGAGAAATATCACGTTCGTGCCAAAGGGCAACATCTTCATAAGCTGTAACGACATGACCACGCAATACCCGGGCCATACCACAAAGGTTTTCTGAACCAATTGGGTTACGCTTGTGAGGCATTGCGGAAGAACCCTTTTGACCTGCACGGAAGTGTTCTTCAACTTCATGAATTTCGCTTCTTTGCAAACCACGAATTTCGGTAGCCCAGTTTTCAATACTTGTAGCGATCAAGGCAAGCATTGCGATGTATTCTGCGTGCAAATCACGTGGCAATACTTGGCTGGTGATTGGTTGTTGCGTTAAACCGAGTTGCTTCATAACACTGGTTTCGATCTCAGGTGGAACGTTAGCAAAAGTACCAACAGCACCAGAAATTTTACCTGATTCTACCCCTTTGGCTGCGTGTTCGAAACGTTCAATATCACGGTTGATTTCGGCATACCAGCGAGCGAGCTTCAAACCAAAAGTAGTAGGTTCAGCTTGCACACCGTGAGTACGACCCATTTCAACAGTGTACTTATATTTTCTAGCCTTTTCCGCAATGGTCTCTTTTAATTCATGCAAATCTTTTCTGATAATGTTGTCAGCTTGCTTAAGTAAAAGTCCTTGAGCAGTATCAACAACGTCAGTAGAAGTAAGACCGAAGTGAACCCACTTCTTTTCAGGTCCAAGGCTTTCAGAAACTGTACGAGTAAAGGCAACAACGTCGTGGTGCGTTACTTGCTCAAGTTCTGCCACACGTTCTGCAGTAAATGATGCATTCTTAGCAATCTTTTCTGCATCTTCCTTAGGCACTTCGCCTTGTTCAGCCCATGCTCTAGTAGCAGCAATTTCTACTTCAAGCCAAGCTGCGTATCTATTTTCATCAGTCCAAATTTTGCCCATTTCGGGACGAGTATAACGATTAATCATAAATTACATTTCCCATGGATTCTTCAATACGATAGTTTGTTCACGGTCAGGACCAACTGAAACAGTAACAAGTGGTACACCGACCAATTCTGAAACACGATTCAAGAACTTCTTAGCATTTTCTGGAAGAGCATCCCAAGTCTTAACTTGAGTAATATCTTCATCCCATGCTGGAAGTTCTTCATAAACAGGTTTACAACGGTAAAGTTCCTTCAAACTTGCTGGGTAGTAATCAATCTTCTTACCATCAAGTTCGTAAGCAGTAGCAATCTTAATCTTGTCAAAGCCTGAGAAGACATCAAGCAAGTTCAAGCTTAAGCCGTTAATGCCTGACACACGCTTAGCGTGACGAAGGGCAACGGAGTCGAACCAACCAACACGACGTGGACGACCGGTAACAGTACCGTATTCATGAGCAGTGTCACGAATTCTGTCACCAACTTCATCAAGAAGTTCAGTTGGGAATGGACCTTCACCAACACGAGTGGTGTAAGCCTTGCAGACACCGATTACAGTGTTCAAACGGTTAGCACCCATACCAATACCTGAGCAGATACCGCCTGAGATAGTGTTTGATGAAGTTACGTATGGGTAAGTACCTTCGTCAATATCAAGCATAGTACCTTGTGCACCTTCAAAGAGGACCTTTTCGCCGTTATCAAGTGCATCGTTAACCAAAACTGAAGTATCAGTAACGTACTTCTTCATCTTTTGGCCGTATTCATAGTACTTGTCAAAAATGTCTTCAAACTTAAGAGCTGGCTTACCATAAACCTTAGTAAATAATTCGTTCTTAAGTTTCAAGTTAAGGCGTAATTTTTCTTCAAAAGTATCTTTTTCAAGTAAATCACAAACGCGAATACCGATTCTTGAAGCCTTGTCCATATAAGTTGGTCCAATACCATTCTTAGTAGTACCAATCTTGTTAGCACCCTTAGCTTCTTCTTGGTATTCATCTTGCTTAATGTCGTAAGGCATGATGATGTTAGCACGGTTAGAAATTCTTAACTTGCTGGTGTCGATTCCGTTCTTTTCCAAGTTATCAAGTTCACCAAACATAACTTCTGGGTTGATAACTACACCGTTACCAATTACTGCACCCTTAGATGCGGCAAAAATACCGGAAGGAATCAAACGCATCTTGAACTCTTTGCCATCAATATCAATTGTGTGGCCTGCGTTGTTACCACCATTTGAGCGAACTGCCATTGCGGCTTCTTTACTCAAAAAGTCAGTAATCTTTCCTTTCCCTTCATCGCCCCATTGACTACCTACGACTGCAACTGCTGTCATTTGAAATTCACCTCATAAAAAATTTCTATAAATATTACGTAAGCTAGTCTAGCAATTTGTAAATTATTAGTCAATGCAAAATCCGAATTATTTTATTTTTATTTTCTTTCATAGTTCGATTTCTATATTGACAAATTAAATTTTATCCCATATAGTAGTTTTCGTTTGGTAAAGCACTACATAAGGAGCAAATCAAATTGAGTAATTATTTTAGTATGGAAGCCTTTGATTATGATGATATCCAACTTATTCCTAATAAAGGAATCATCAAAAGCCGTCGTGACGCGGATACTAGCGTAAAGTTCGGAAGCCGAACATTTAAAATACCGGTTGTACCAGCTAATATGGAAAGCGTCATTAATGATGACTTGGCCGTTTGGTTAGCAGAAAACGGTTATTACTATGTAATGCACCGTTTTGAACCAGAGAAGAGAATTCCTTTTATCAAGATGATGCACGAAAAGGGCCTCTTTGCTTCTATTTCAGTCGGTATTAAAGATAGTGAATATGATTTTATCGACGAATTGGTTAAGCAAAACCTTAAGCCTGAATACATCACAATCGATGTAGCCCATGGTCATTCAGTTTATGTAATTAAGATGATCAAGTACATTAAGGAAAAATTGCCTGATTCATTTTTGACTGCTGGTAACATTGCTACACCAGAAGCCGTACGTGAACTTGAAAATGCCGGCGCTGATGCCACTAAAGTTGGTGTTGGTCCTGGTCGTGCCTGCATCACTAAACTCAAGACAGGCTTTGGTACAGGTGGCTGGCAACTGGCCGCACTTCGTATGTGTAGTAAGGTGGCTTCAAAACCATTAATCGCAGACGGTGGTATTCGTCATAACGGTGATATTGCGAAGTCTGTTCGTTTCGGCGCTACAATGGTAATGATTGGTTCAATGCTTGCAGGACACCAAGAATCTCCAGGTAACGTCATTAAGATTGACGGCAAGACTTATAAACAATACTGGGGCTCAGCTTCTGAAGTACAAAAAGGTGCTTACAGAAATGTGGAAGGTAAACAAATGTTAGTGCCATTCCGCGGCTCAATTAAAGATACTTTGCGTGAAATGCAAGAAGATTTGCAATCATCTATTTCTTACGCGGGTGGTCGTGACCTTAATTCTATCAAGTTAGTTGACTACGTTATTGTAAAAGACAATATTTTTGATGGCGACAGATAGCGGATACTAATGGTTTTCGTTACAGTTTCATTATTTTTTTGTTAATAATTTTAAGATAGTATAGTTTTATTGTCATTTTTTCGATAGAATAGTATAGGTCTAGTTACTGGAGGGTAGACAGTAACTAGGCTTTTTTATATTTTCGGGCATTTTTTCAAAAATAATTGGACATCACTCATATTTGTGTTATACTAATTGAGTTGAAAGACAGACGCGCCCTTAGCGCAACTGGATAGAGTGTCTGACTACGAATCAGAAGGTTGAAGGTTCAAATCCTTCAGGGCGCACTTAAAAACGGGAAATGGCTCAGTTTGGTAGAGCACCTGGTTTGGGACCAGGGGGTCGCAGGTTCGAATCCTGTTTTCCCGATAATATTAAAAGAAGCATTTCCTAGGAAATGCTTCTTTTTTGTCTTATTGCTTAATTTTATTCTTGCTTGGTTGCTTTTCTAAAGATCACGCGTGTATTCGAGCTAATGTAGTCAAGCAAAGCCAAATCATACGTCTTAACCTGCCCTAGGACATTAACTTTTTGATCACATGGTAAATCACGTTTGGTAATCTGAATCTCGCCTTCATAGCGCTGATATAGGTTATTATCAATCGTCACGCTGCCTTTAGGACGGGCGTAAATATTGTCTTGTGGTTCTGTAGGTAAAAGACGCTTCTCCCTACTCTCTTGCAATCTGACAACGTCACGTGCAACATCAGGTCTATTGTGCCATTCATTTTCAAACAATTCTGGAATATCAGTATCAAGATGCAACGTAATCGCATTCTCTTTTTCATAATTGGTGATTGTCTCGATTGCATCCCTAGTTAATTGAGGATCCCCTACAAAAATGTAGTCACAATCATATCGCTTTAATTCCAAAATTGCAGCCAATGGATTCTCATATCTTTGCTTTTCAAGCGTTGGCAATCCAGCAAAGATTGGACCACGCAACTTGCCATTCCCTGCAATAAAGGCCGCGGTCTTTAAATCATATTTGTGCAGCCACTTATTTTTCTCATGCATCCAATGAGCTTCAAGTCCAGTCTCAGGCCGTGGGTAGAAGTTATGACCTGCAGTTAACTTTTCAAAATTAGCATTGCTGTATTTCAAATTATCAATGTCATCTTGCGTAATCGTGCTGGCATTAAGCACCACTGGCATCTCTTTAGACAGCTTGGCAATCATTTCAATTGAAAAGCCCTCGTCTACCCGAATACCCGTTAGATTCAGACTCTTGATTTGTTGTACGCTGTTAACATTGATGTCTAGATTCTGCAGGATTGGTTCTGAAACGTCCGCAATAATTTTCAAATCCAACTTTTGACACCAATCAGTCAAATTGGCTAGTCTTTTTAAAATAGTTTCACTATCGGTATCTGCCGCTTCAAGCTGGGTAAATACACACGTGAAGCCACTATTTCGCATCGCTAATAAATAATTGTAATCCTCGGAAGTTAAATCATGTCCGAGATAAACTGAAAAACCTAACATTCTTATCCTCTAAATTTATGAATATCTTTTATATCTATAAGTAAAACGCTTTCTCAACTATCATAGCACAAATTTTTCTTGCTTTTTTGTTTGAAATATTGTTAAATACATATAAATAAATTAAAAAGCTATGAAAAAGACGAGTAAATAATCTAATTCTTTCCAGTGAATTAGTGCTAGTGCGAAACTAATAGACCCTGGATTATTGAAAAACACTTTTAGCAGCTCACCGAACTAACAATTCTTATAGTAGGTTGAGACGTCTC
>OLQY01000136.1_pt1 | contig 92130 bp, 106 predicted proteins | sample 1672851 | NCBI WGS metagenome assembly OLQY01 (sample SAMEA3136730, study PRJEB25190) | human gut metagenome
TCAAAAGGGTGCTCGTGTTCAAAACGTTGTTAATGAGCTTGGCGGTGAAAACATCGATATCGTTAAGTACGAAGAAGACCCATCAGACTTTATAGCTAATGCATTGAACCCAGCAGAAGTAATTGCTGTTCAATTTGGCGATGATGAAGATGAAAAGAGTGCTTTGGTAATTGTGCCAGATTACCAATTATCACTTGCCATTGGTAAGAAGGGGCAAAACGTACGTCTTGCAGCTCGTTTGACTGGCTACAAGATTGATATCCGTCCAGAATCCGAAGTAGAATTTGTTGACGAAAATTCATCAGATTCTGATAGTGAAGATGCAGCTGATGAAAGTCAAGAATCAGCAACTAATGAAGAAACTGCTTCAAATGATGCTGAAGCTGCAGATACAGATAACACTGATACTACAGAAGATAATACTGAAGAATAGGTGATTTTTTGAAAAAAAGAAAAATCCCAATGCGGAAGGATTTATTAACCGATACAATGCAACCTAAAAAAGAATTGGTTCGTATCGTAATTGATAAAGAAAAGAATGTTTCTGTCGATCCTACTGGTAAAAAGGCAGGAAGAGGAGCATATGTTTCACTTGATCCAACTAAGATCGAAGCTGCAAAAGAAAAACATGTTTTAGATCGCAGCTTAGGAGCTAAGATCCCAGACAGTTTCTACGATGAGCTTTATTCTTATGTTGATCATCAGAAAGCAAGGAAAGAATTATTTGGTGATAAATAAGATTGCAAAATAGACAAAAAGCAATTAATTTGTTAGGTTTAGCAGAGCGTGCTGGAAAATTAACAACAGGCACTGAAACTGTAATTACCGAAACAAATAAAGGAAAAATAAAGCTGATCCTGCTTGCTAGTGATGTTCAAGCAAACACTGCAGAGAAAGTGGATCGCGTTGCCAGAAAAAATAATATTCCTATGATAAACTCATTTTCGGCTAGTGAAATGTCAAAAGCAATTGGCAAGAAACGAAAAGTTTTAGGATTAACTGATGCTGGTTTTGCTAAGGCATTAGTTAAAAGAATAAATGAAGGAGTGTGATTGGATGGCAAAGAAAAGAATTTATGAAGTCGCAAAAGAAGTAGGCGTTGATAATAAAGTTGTAGTCCAAAAAGCAAAGGATTTAGGCTTTGATGTGAAAAATCACATGTCATCAATTGATGATGTACAGGCTGCAAAATTAAAGAGTAGTTTCCAAAACTCCGCTCCCGCCAAGAAGAATAATAAGATTAAGATCTCTGTTTCTTCTATTCGCAAGAATGAAAAGAAACAAGAAAATAATAATTCTTCTAAGAAGCCAAGAAGACGTAATAATAAACGTCGTCAAAATAATGATCGTAATCGTGATAATCGAAACGAACGCGGCAATAATAGAGCTAATTCAGGTAAGCCCAAGGCCGCAGCTTTGCTTCAACAATTTAAGCAAAAGCAACGTGCCGAAGAAGGCCAACTTAACAAGGAAGCTCAAAAAGCTAAGAAAGAATATCACGAACAGTTGAAACATCCAAAACAAGAACAACCAGTGAAAAATAATAAGAAAACTAATAACGATAACAACAAAAAGAAGTCAGCACCAGTTGAAAAGAAAGTAATTGGTCCTAAGATTTTAAAGCCATCCCCAGCTCGTTTAAAGCAAAATCAACCATCAGCTAATGAAAGAGTAGCTGCTAAGGTTACTATGCCAGAAGCTCCTAAGGATGATAGACGTGGCAATGGTCATGGTAGAAATACAGGTAAGCCAGGCCGTAAGGGTAAGAGCCAATTCTTCAACGGACACAGTGAACATTCAGATCGTTCAGAAAGAAAACGTCGTAAGAACAGGAAGAAGCAACAAGAACAAAAGCCAAAGAAGCAACCTACTAAGCGTAAGGAACGTCCATTACCAGAAGTATTGGTTTACGAAGAGGGTATGAACGCACAAGACCTTGGTAAATTACTTCACCGTGAACCAGCAGAAATCGTTAAGAAGCTATTCATGCTTGGTGTTTTGACTAACCAAAACCAATCATTAGATAAGGATACTATTGAATTATTGGCTGCTGAATACGGTATTGATGCTAAGCAAAAGGTTCATGAAGATATCTCTGATATTGACACTCTTTACAACAAGAGAATGGAAGAATCAAAGAAGTCTAAGAACCAAGTTAAGCGTCCACCAGTAGTTACTATCATGGGTCACGTTGACCACGGTAAGACTACCTTGCTTGACCGCTTACGTCATACTCACGTTTCAGCTCACGAAGCTGGTGGTATCACTCAGAAGATCGGTGCTTACCAAGTTAGATTAGACAACCGTTTGATTACTTTCTTGGATACTCCAGGACACGCCGCATTCTCAAACATGCGTGCACGTGGTGCTGAAATCACTGATATTGTTGTCTTAGTTGTAGCTGCAGATGACGGTGTAATGCCACAGACTGTTGAAGCTATTGACCACGCTAAGAGTGCTAATGTTCCAATTATTGTTGCAATCAACAAGATGGATAAACCAGGTGCCAACCCACAACACGTAACCGAAGAATTAATGAAGTATAACTTAATTCCTGAAGATTACGGTGGTGACACAATCTTCGTTAACATTTCAGCTAAGACTGGTCAAAACGTTGATGACTTGCTTCAAATGATTTTGCTTCAAGCTGATGTGATGGAACTTAAGGCAAATCCTACTGAAATGGCTATCGGTACTGTAATTGAAGCCCGTTTGTCACGTGGTCGTGGCCCTGTAGCCGACGTTTTGATCCAACAAGGTACACTTAATATTGGTGATCCAATCGTTGTTGGTGATACTTTCGGTCGTGTACGTACAATGACCAACGATCGTGGACGTCAAGTTAAGAAGGCAACCCCATCAGAACCTGTTGAAATTACTGGTTTGAACGATGTTCCTGAATCAGCTGATAAGTTGGTTGAGTTTAAGGATGAAAAGACTGCAAGAAGCGTTGGTGAAGCTAGAGCACAACAATCATTGCAAAAGTCTCGTGAAAAGGTACAACACGTTACTCTTGATAACCTCTTCGATACTATGAAGAAGGAAAACATGAAAGAGGTTGACATTGTCTTGAAGGCTGATGTTCAAGGCTCAGTAGAAGCTTTGCAACAATCACTTGAAAAGATCGAAGTTGAAGGCGTACGTGTCAACATTATTCACTCAGGCGTTGGTGCAATTAATGAATCAGATGTTACTTTAGCTGGTGCATCTAATGCATTTATTATTGGTTTCAACGTTCGTCCAACTGCAACTGCTAAGAGTCAAGCAGAAACTGACTCTGTTGATATTCGCTTGTACAGTGTCATCTACAAGGCTATTGATGATGTTACTGCTGCCATGAAGGGTATGCTTGAACCAACTTACGAAGAAAAGGTTATCGGTAACTTAACAGTTCGTGAAACTTGGAAGGTTTCTAAGGTTGGTACAATTGCTGGTTCCTTCGTTGATAAGGGTGTAGTTAAGAACGATTCTAAGATTAGAGTTATTCGTGACGGTATTGTTAAATACGATGGCGAAATTGCATCACTTAAGAGATTCAAGGACGATGTTAAGGAAGTTAAGCAAGGTAACGATTGTGGTTTGACTATTAAGGACTACAACGATATCAAGGTTGGCGACGAATTCGAAGTATACGAAATGCAACAAGTTGAACCTAAGTAATTATTTTAGGAGGCAAGCATGAAGCATAGAATTGGTCGTGTTGAAGGAGAAATCCTTCGCGAATTAACCAAAATTTTACAAAAGAAAATTCGTGATCCTCGTTTAAGCGAAGTTACAATCACTGCGGTTGAATGTACGAATGATCTTTCATATGCAACTGTTTACTACAGTTTATTAACTGAAGATGCTGAAAAAGAAAAGGAAGTCGAAGAAGGCTTAGAAAAGGCAAAGGGCATGATGCGTCATTTGCTTGGTCAAACTTTGACTGTATATAAAGTTCCTGAACTTATTTTCAAACGTGATAATTCAGTAAAATATGGTAGTAAAATTGACCGTTTAATTGCAGAAGTTAAAAAGCAAGATGCTGAACGGGCAAGTAAGTAAAAAAGGCGCCGTTAAGGCGCTTTTTTTGTTAGCTAGATAGGATATAAATATGTTAAATGGAATTTTAGTGATTGATAAAGACAAGGATATGACAAGCGCAGATGTTGTTTACCATTTGCGTCGTGCGTTGCATATTAGAAAAATTGGTCATGCTGGTACATTGGATCCTGAAGTAACGGGAGTTTTGCCTATTGCAATTGGTCAAGCTACCAAATTAATCGAATTGATGCACACACGTCCTAAGAAGTATGAAGGCCAAGGCTTGTTGGGTTACGCTACTGATTCATATGATGCAACGGGTACGGTTTTAAAGGAAGAAAAGCTTGATCATCCTTTTACTACTGAAGAGATTCAGGCTGGAATGGATTCTTTTAAGGGCGAAATTGAGCAGGTTCCACCGATTTATTCAGCGGTTAAAGTAAATGGTAAGCACTTATATGAATATGCCCGTGAAGGTATTGCTGTTGAGCGTCCTAAGCGAACAGTTGATATCTATGACTATCTTTTAATAGATAAACCTGTTTTTGACGAAGAAAAAGGTCAAGAAAGTTTTGGCTTCGAAATTGAATGCAGTAAAGGAACCTACGTTAGATCATTAGTTAATGATTTAGGAGAAAAACTAGGTAAGCCAGCCGTTATGACCGAATTAAGAAGAACTGCTAGTTCTGGCTTTGATATCTCACAAGCAGTAAAATTAAGTGAGATTGAGGCAAATCCGGAGAAAGCTGATGAGTTGATTCAACCAATTGATGCCTTTTTCACCAATTATGAAACTATTGATTTATCAGATGATCAATGGAAGAAAGTACAAAATGGTGCTTGGATTAAGTTAGAAACAGATGCCAAAAAGGTAGCTTTAAGGTACAATAAAAAAGTTAAGGCAATTTATGAGAATAAGGGGAGACTCTATTGCCCAAGTCTAATGTTGCTTCAAAATGAATAATTGAAACGAAGGAATTAGTTGTGAAAATCGTTCATTTAACTTATCCAGTTAAAGAAAATATTCTATCTTCAAAAGTAGTGCTTGCTCTCGGCTTTTTTGATGGGGTTCATTTGGGACATCAAAAATTAATCAAGCGAGCAAAAGAAATTGCTGATCAAAAGAATCTGCCTTTAGTAGTGATGACTTTTGACCGACATCCTAAAGAAGTTTATGAGGACAAAAAGAATTTTAAATATCTTGAAACGCTCGAAGAAAAGGCAGACAAGATGTCTGAATTAGGGGTTGATTATCTGGCTGTGATGCCATTTACCAAAGAATTTAGTCAAATCGGGGCACAAGATTTTGTCGATAATGTAATCGTTAAATTGAATGCGGACACTATTGTAGCAGGCTTTGACTATACATATGGTCCAAAGGAAATTGCCAATATGGATCGTTTACCAGATTATGCTAAGGGGCGCTTTGATATTGTAGTGATGCCTAAGCAGATTTTTGCTGGTAAAAAGATTGGTTCTACTGAAATTCGCCAAGCCATTAAAGATGGCGATATGGAACTTGCATATGAACTGATGGGTCATCATTATGTGATGAGTGGAATCATAGGACATGGCAAACGTAATGGACATAAGCTTGGCTTTCCAACTGCTAATTTAATCTGGGCCGATCACAAGGTGATCCCTAAAATTGGCGTTTATGCCACTAAAACTGAAGTTAATGGTAAATGGTATGAATCAATGACTAGCGTTGGTTATAACGTTACCATTGGTCAAGAAAAGCGTATTTATATTGAATCTAATATTTTTGATTTTGATCAAGATATTTATGGTGAACCGATAAAAATAAAGTGGTATAAGTACACACGTGGAGAAATAAAATTCGCTGGTTTGGATGAGTTGAAAAAGCAACTTGAGAAGGATCAAAAAGAAATCAAGGAATATTTTGCGGAATAATAGTTGAAATGTAATATTATTCATGATACTCTTTTTGTATCAATTGAAATTCAAATTTAGAAAGAGGGATCGCCGTTGCGTCTTTAATCTTGCAAAATGAAGCATAGTTGAACAATGTACTTTTAGGTAGATAGTGAGATTATGCACTTTTGGCAAGATTGACGTAGACGGGATGCCTCTTTTTTGTACGCAAAAATAGGGAGAGTCTATGCTTGGCAAAAGTGTAGACTCTCTTTTGCGTGAGGTGATTTCATGAGCAATATTAAGATTTCAAACCTTTCTTTTAGATACGAAGATGCCAGTGACAATATTTTTAATGACTTAAATTTGAACTTGGATAGTAGTTGGAAATTAGGCTTAGTAGGGAGAAATGGTAGAGGTAAGACTACATTTCTAAATTTACTAAGAGGAAAACTACAGGGAACCTGTAAAATTGAAAGTAAACTAGCTTTTTCTTACTTTCCAATTAAAATTAATAATCCTGACAATATTACTTTATATGAGTTGCAAGACAAAGCTTCTTTTGAACAGTGGGAGCTTGAGCGAGAAATGAATTTATTAGGTGCTGATCCGGATTTACTCTGGCAGCCATTCAATACTTTGAGTGGTGGTGAACAAACTAAGGTTTTGCTTGCGCTGTCTTTTACTAATAGGGATGCATTTCCGTTAATTGATGAACCTACCAATCATTTGGATGAGGCTAGTCGTTTGCAAGTAGCAAAGTATTTGAAAAAACATGATAAAGGCTACATTGTTGTTAGCCACGACCGTGATTTTTTGAATCAAATTACTGATCATATTTTGGCAATTGAAAATACTGAAATTCATTTGTATCAAGGAAATTATGCTAGCTATGAAGATACAAAAGAGAAAAGGGATCAATTTAATCGCGATAAAAATGAGAAGCTAAAAGGTGAAGTTAGACGACTTAATGAAAGTCAATTACGGTTAAAGAAGTATTCTAATAAGTCTGAAAATCAAAAGAATGCTAAAGCACACGATAATGAAATTCACGCTTATATCAACAAAGGATTCTATAGTCATAAAGCCGCTAAAATTATGAAGAGGTCGACAAATTTATCTAATAGAATTAATAAAGATATTGAAGCTAAAAAAGGTTTGATGACCAACATCGAAGATGTACCTGATTTAACTATTAACTTCCAGCCAAATTATCATCATACTTTACTTGAAACTCAGCACTTGTCTTTGAGGGTTCAAGATAAACAGCTTTTTGAAGATCTAAACATGATTGTTGAAAATAAGGGCGTCATTTCTCTAGAAGGCAAAAACGGTACTGGTAAATCGACCTTTTTGAAATTGTTATTAGGTAAAGCAAATGATGTGTCATATCAAGGCCAGTTTGCGTTAACCAATGGCTTGAAAATATCATATTTACCTCAAGACTTTACTGAATATACCGGTACATTAAAAGAGTTTGCGGAAAAACAAAAGATTTCATATGAAGAGCTGCTCAATAATTTGAAGAAAATGGGCTTTTCACGAGAAAGTTTTACTACAAAGATCGAAGAAATGAGCATGGGTCAGCAAAAACGAGTAGCTTTAGCTAAATCTTTAGTAGAACCAGCTGATTTATACTTGTGGGATGAGCCTGCGAATTATTTGGATGTCTTTAATCAAGATCAGTTGATTAAGCTACTGAAAAATGTTCAACCAGCTATGGTTTTAGTTGAGCACGATCAATACTTTATTGAGCATGTAGCAACGCAAAGAATAAAATTAAAAAAATTCAAAATAAATTAGCACTCGGGTTGAATTATTGCTAAATTTTAGTATAATAGAATCTGTTAGCACCTGAGAGATGTGAGTGCTAAAAGTGAGGGCGATATTTATGTTGACCGAGCGTCAAGAACTTATTTTAAAAACAATAATCACGGACTTCACGCAGACACATGAGCCTGTAGGTTCAAAGACAGTGATGAAACAATTACCAATTAAGGTATCAAGTGCAACCATTCGTAATGAAATGGCAGTGCTTGAAGATCAGGACTTGATTGAAAAGACTCACTCTTCTAGTGGTAGAATTCCTTCAAGCGAAGGTTATCGATACTATTTGGATAATTTGGTTGAACCACTGCAGTTGCCAGAGTCCGTTTATAATACAATCGGAAGTCAATTAGATCGGCCTTTCCATCAAGTAAATGAGATTGTGCAAGAAGCAGCTCGTATCTTATCAGATTTAACTGATTATACTGCTTTTGCCGAAGGACCTGAGAGTGGGGATGTTAAGATCACCGGTTTCAGAATTGTGCCTTTGTCAGCTAGACAAGTGATGGCCATTCTGGTTACGAGTGATGGTAACGTTCAAAATCAGGTTTATGCTTTACCACACAATATTCATGGGGAAGAAATTGAAAAAGCAGTACGCATGATCAACGATCAATTAGTAGGCAAGAGCTTAAATGAAGTTAATATTTCATTCTTAAGTGAGCTTGCTAAAAACGAAATCGGTAGCGATCATGTTAGTGAGCTTCTAGATTTGGTCGAAGATGTTTTAAAAGATGCTGCAAGCGAGCAGATGTATGTTGATGGACAAATTAATTTGTTGAACAACACATCTGAGCATAATGTCAATGATATCAGATCGCTTTATGAAATGATTGATCATGATAATCTATTTTCTAACTTGCTAGATGGTGAGGCTGATCCAAAGACTGAGAAATATCCAGTAAAAGTAAAGTTAGGTTCAGAAATGCCTAACGACTTATTAAAGAATTATAGTTTGCTGACTGCTGAATATAGCGTCGGCACCCATGGTAAAGGAACAATTGCTTTACTTGGGCCAACAAATATGCCGTATTCACAAATGATCGGCCTTCTTGAATACTTTAGAAATGAGTTGGCCAAGAAGTTGCTTGATTATTACGGTAAATTTCAATAGAGGAGGTTAGCCGTGAGTAGAGAAGAGTTTCCAAGTGAAAAAGATTTAGATAAAAAAGAAAAGGCTTCTGAGCCAAAAAAGGCTGTGAAAAAAGAAAAGGCTAAAGACGAAGAGCCTAAAAAAGATAAAGAAGATCAAAAGTTAGCTAAAGAAATCGCTGACTTAAAAGAAAAGAATAAAGATCTTGAAGATAAGTACTTGCGTAGCGAAGCCGAAATTCAAAATATGCAAGCTCGTTATTCAAAAGAAAGAGCACAACTTATCAAGTATGAATCTCAAAGCTTAGCTAAAGACGTTTTGCCTGCAATGGACAACTTGGAAAGAGCTTTAAGCGTTAAGGCCGATGATGATGTGTCTAAGCAATTGAAGAAAGGTGTTCAAATGACCCTTGATTCACTTGCAAAGGCCATGAAAGATCACGGTATTGTTGAGATTGAGGCTGAAGGCGTTAAATTTGATCCGACATTGCATCAAGCTGTTCAAACAGTAGCAGCTGAGAATGATGATCAAAAAGATCACGTTGTTCAGGTTTTACAAAAAGGATATCAATATAAAGATCGGACACTAAGACCAGCTATGGTTGTAGTTGCTCAATAAGAGAGGAAGTTTATACATGTCAAAAGTTATTGGTATTGACCTCGGAACTACTAACTCAGCAGTTGCAGTTCTTGAAGGTAAAGAACCAAAGATCATTACTAACCCAGAAGGCAATCGTACTACTCCGTCTGTAGTTGCTTTCAAAGACGGTGAAATTCAAGTAGGTGAAGTTGCTAAGCGTCAAGCTATTACTAACCCTAACACCATTGTTTCAATCAAGCGTCACATGGGTGAAGCTGATTACAAGGTTAAGGTTGGCGACAAGAGCTACACTCCACAAGAAATTTCAGCATTCATTTTGCAATACATCAAGAAGTTCTCAGAAGACTACTTAGGTGAAGAAGTTAAGGATGCAGTTATTACTGTTCCTGCTTACTTCAATGACGCACAACGTCAAGCTACTAAGGATGCTGGTAAAATCGCTGGCTTGAACGTTCAAAGAATCATCAACGAACCAACTGCTTCAGCTTTAGCCTTTGGTTTGAATAAAGACCAAGATGAAAAAGTTTTGGTTTACGACCTTGGTGGTGGTACTTTCGATGTTTCCGTTCTTCAATTAGGTGACGGTGTCTTCCAAGTATTGTCAACTAACGGTGATACTCACCTTGGTGGTGATGACTTTGACCACCGTATTATGGATTGGCTCATCAAGAACTTTAAGGATGAAAATGGCGTTGACTTGTCCAAGGACAAGATGGCAATGCAAAGATTAAAGGACGCCGCAGAAAAGGCTAAGAAAGACTTATCAGGTGTATCAAGCACTCACATCTCACTTCCATTCATCTCTGCCGGCGAATCTGGTCCACTTCACCTTGAAGCTGACTTAACTCGTGCTAAGTTCGATGAATTGACTAGCGACTTAGTTGAAAAGACTAAGATCCCATTTGACAATGCATTAAAGGATGCAGGTCTTACTGTTAACGACATCGACAAGGTTATCTTAAACGGTGGTTCAACTCGTATTCCAGCTGTTCAAAAGGCAGTTAAGGAATGGGCTGGCAAGGAACCTGACCACTCAATTAACCCTGACGAAGCTGTTGCCTTAGGTGCAGCTATCCAAGGTGGTGTTATTTCAGGTGACGTTAAGGACATCGTATTGCTTGATGTTACTCCATTGTCACTTGGTATTGAAACCATGGGTGGTGTCTTCACTAAGTTAATCGACAGAAACACTACTATTCCTACTTCAAAGAGCCAAATCTTCTCAACTGCTGCAGATAACCAACCGGCAGTAGATGTTCACGTATTACAAGGTGAACGTCCAATGGCCGCAGACGACAAGACTCTTGGCCGCTTCGAATTAACTGATATTCCACCTGCACCACGTGGTGTTCCTCAAATTCAAGTTACCTTCGATATCGACAAGAACGGTATCGTAAACGTATCTGCTAAGGATATGGGTACTGGTAAGGAACAAAAGATTACTATCAAGAGTTCATCTGGTTTGTCAGACGAAGAAATCAAGCGTATGCAAAAAGACGCCGAAGAACACGCCGAAGAAGACAAGAAGCGTAAGGAAGAAGCAGACTTACGTAACGAAGTTGATCAATTAGTCTTTACTACTGAAAAGACTTTGAAGGAAACTAAGGATAAGCTTTCTGATGCAGATCGTAAGCCAGTTGAAGATGCCCTTAATGACTTGAAGAAGGCTCAAAAGGACAACAACTTGGACGAAATGAAAGAAAAGAAAGATGCTTTATCCAAGGCTGCTCAAGACTTAGCTGTTAAACTTTACCAACAAAATGGTGGAGCTCAAGGTGCAGCAGGTCAAGCTGGCCCACAAGCAGGTCCTCAAGGCCCACAAGGTGGCAACCCAAACAACGGTAATAACGGTGGTGCCCAAGATGGTGAATTCCACAAAGTAGATCCAAACAAGTAATGGGTTTATAATTAAACAAAAGGAGAAGAGAACTACCCATTGAGTAGTTCTTTTCTTTTGAGAATAATAAGGAGTTCAAATAGATGGCACAAGAAGATTATTATAAAGTGCTTGGCGTAGATCGTGACGCCAGTGACCAGGAAATTAATAAGGCATATCGTAAACTAGCAAAGAAATACCACCCAGATTTGAACCATGAACCCGGAGCTGAAGAAAAGTATAAGCAAGTTAACGAAGCTTATGAAGTTTTGCATGATAAGCAAAAGCGTGCACAATATGATCAATTTGGTTCTGCCGGTGTAAATGGCCAAGGTGGCTTCGGTGGCGGAGCCGGTCAAGGCTTTGGTGGTGCAGGTTTTGATGCTTCAGGCTTTGGCGATTTTGGCGACATTTTTGGCGATATCTTTGGTCAAGGCCGTCAACAAAGAGTCGATCCTACAGCACCTCAACGTGGTGAGGACCTAGACTATACTTTAACGATTGACTTTATGGATGCCATTAATGGTAAAAAGTCTCAAGTTAGCTATACTCGTGATGAAACTTGTGAGAATTGTGGTGGTAATGGTTGCGAAAAAGGTACGCACCCAATTACCTGTGATAAATGTCATGGTACAGGTTATATGACAGTTACCCAACGTTCAGTCTTTGGTATGGTTCGTCAACAAACTACTTGTGATAAATGTAATGGTCGTGGTGTGGTCATTGAACACCCATGTAAGACTTGTCACGGTAGAGGTATTGTTGAACGTAAGAATACTATTGAGGTTGATATTCCAGCAGGTATTGATAATGGTCAACAATTGCGTTACCAAGGCCAAGGTGATGCCGGTATTAATGGTGGACCATATGGTGACTTGTACATCATTTACCGAGTAAAGCCATCCAAGATTTTTGAGCGTCGTGGTCAAAACATTTATACTCACGTGCCAATTTCATTTGCGCAAGCTACATTAGGTGATGAAATTGACGTTAAGACTGTTCATGGTGATGAAAAGTTGACCATTCCAGCAGGTACGCAACCTAATAAGAAATTTACCTTGCGAGGTAAAGGTGTGCCTTATCTTCGTGGTGATGGCAACGGTGATCAAATTATTACTGTTGATATCGTTATTCCAAAGCATATTAATGAAAAGCAAAAACAAGATTTGACTAACTTTGTTCAAGATGGTGGTGGACATATTACTCCAAAAGAAAAAGGCTTTTTCGAAAGGCTTAAAGATAAATTGAACGGAGAATAAAAAAATAGCGAGCTGTAAAATGCAGCTCGCTATTTCTTTTGTATGCGCCGTAACCTTTGCTATAATTAATAAGACAGAAATAAAAGGGTGCATTTATTTATGGATTTAAACAAATTAAAAGACTATCAAAAACATATTCGAAACTTTGCAATCGTAGCGCATATTGACCATGGTAAGTCTACTATTGCCGACAGAATTCTTGAATTGACTGATACTGTAAGTCAACGTCAACTTAAGAATCAGATGTTAGATGATATGCCACTTGAACGTCAACGTGGTATTACTATTAAAATGAACTCAGTTGAAGTTAAGTATCATGCCGAAGATGGCGAAGACTACATCTTCCACTTGATCGACACACCAGGACACGTGGACTTTTCTTATGAAGTATCACGTTCTTTGGCTGCCTGTGAAGGTGCATTGATGGTAGTTGATGCTTCACAAGGTGTGCAAGCTCAGACTTTGGCTAACACTTACTTAGCGATCGATGATGATTTGGCAATTTTACCTGTAATTAATAAGATCGACTTGCCATCTGCTGATATTCCTAAGACTAAGGAAGAAATTGAAGAGATGCTTGGTCTTGATGCTTCTGAAGCTGCGGAAGTTTCTGGTAAAACCGGTCAAGGCATCAAGGACATGCTGGAAAAAGTAGTAAAAGACATTCCAGCTCCATCTGGTGATATTACTGCGCCACTCAAGGCTTTGATTTTTGACTCAAAATATGATGACTATCGTGGTGTCGTAATGTCAGTCAAAATCGAAGACGGTACAGTTAAGCCTGGTGACCGAGTTCAAATTATGAATACTGGTAAGGAATATGAAGTTACAGAAGTAGGTGTTTCAAGTCCACATCCAATTAAGAAGGATATCTTGATTGCTGGGGATGTAGGTTATATTACTGCCAACATTAAGTCCGTACGTGAAACTCGTGTTGGTGATACTATCACCCAAGCAGATAATCCTACTGCCGAACCACTTCCAGGTTACCGTCAAATTCCACCAATGGTTTACTCTGGTATGTATCCAGTTGATAACCGTGATTATGAAGACTTAAAGGAAGCTTTGCAAAAGTTGCAATTAAACGATGCAGCTTTAGAATTTGAACCTGAAACTTCTACTGCTTTAGGCTTCGGGTTCCGTTGTGGTTTCTTAGGACTTTTGCATATGGATGTTGTGCAAGAACGACTAGAACAAGAATTTGATCTTGATTTAATTATGACTGCACCATCCGTTGACTATCATGCAATTATGAATGATGGCTCAACTAAGGTAATTGATAACCCATCAGATTTGCCAGATGCTGGTGAATACAAGGAAGTGCAAGAGCCTTATGTTAAGGCAGAAATTATGGTGCCAAATGACTTTGTTGGTCCTGTAATGGAACTTTGTCAAAGAAAACGTGGCGAATTTGTTACGATGGACTATCTTGATAAGTACCGCGTTAACGTTATCTACAATATGCCGTTGGCTGAAATCATCTTTGACTTCTTCGATGATTTGAAGTCATCAACTAAGGGTTATGCTTCACTTGACTACGAGATTACTGGCTATCGTGCAACCGACTTGGTTAAGATCGATATCTTGCTTAACAAGGAACCAATCGATGCTCTTAGCTTTATAGCTCACAGAAGTGAAGCACAAGATCGTGCTCGTCAAATGACTTCAATGCTTAAGAAGTTAATTCCACGTCAAAACTTCGAAGTTGATATTCAAGGTGCGATCGGCGCCAAGATTATTTCTCGTGCTACGATCAAGCCATACCGTAAGGATGTTACTTGGAAGATTCACACCGGTGACCCTGACCGTCGTGCTAAATTGCTTGAAAAGCAGAAGCGTGGTAAAAAGAGAATGAAGGCTGTAGGTAAGGTAGAAGTGCCTCAAGATGCCTTCATGGCCGTTCTTAAGATGAATGATGATGATATCAAAGGCAAGTAATTATGGCTAAAAATAAACCAAAAAGTTCTGTTAGCACAATTTTAATCAGAATTTTTGCCGTCATTTTATTGATTGTTGGTTTGGTCCTGATTTTCAATAAACAGATTGGTAATCAGATGATCAGTCATAACCAACAGTCAACTTTGACTAGCTTAACTAGAAAGAAAGTTGAACAAAACCAAAAGAAAAAGGGGATGTACGACTTTAAGAAGGTGAAGTCAATTGGCATAGGCCAGGCCACAAGGTCGCAGATAAAGAAGACCTCAGGTGCGATTGGTGCTATAGCAATCCCTGAAGTTAATATGCATTTGCCTATTATGTTAGGGATGTCCGATGATGCGATGTCTACTGGTGGTGGAACAATGCGTGCCGACCAAGTGATGGGTAAAGGTAATTATCCTCTTGCTGGTCACTATATGACCGCGAAGGGTATTCTATTTTCACCACTAGAAGATGTTAAAAAGGGCGAGTTAATTTATTTAACTGACTTGAAGAAGGTATATATTTATCGCATTTATATGAAGAAGATCGTTGATCCTTCTGCAGTTTGGTTAGTTAACAATACCCGACAAAACATCGTCACCTTAATTACCTGTGCGGATGGTGGTAAAAATCGCTGGGCAATTCGTGGTAATTTAATTAAAACCGAAAAAGCAACAGATAATAATTTGAAAGTCTTTAACTTAAAATAGATTGTCTGACTTATACAGATATCGTATTTGCGTTAAAATTATTAATAGATTTGCAAGAAAGACACTCGCTTGTGAGTGCCTTTTAGTTTTGATGAGGGTGTTTTACAGTAATGAAATGGCAACAAAGAACTGCTGAAGAGCTAGATCCAAGTTTGATAGAAAAGTATCAGCTAAGTCCAATTGCGGCAAAGCTTTTTGCCTTACGTGGCATTGACAGCGATGAAAAACTAGATTTCTGGTTTAATGCGACCGAAGAGAATTTAGCGGATACTTCGCTTATGCATGATATGGATAAGGCCATTGATCGAATCAATCAAGCAATTGATAATGGTGAAAAGATTACGATTTATGGCGACTATGATGCTGACGGGATCACTGCGACAACGATTATGACAGAGACTCTAAGTATTTTAGGTGCTGATGTGTATTACTTTATTCCAGATCGCTTTAAAGACGGCTATGGCCCTAATATTGATCGCTATCATGATATTGTTGCAGACGGTACCAAATTAATTATTACTGTAGATAATGGTGTGACTGGTATTGACGAAGTTAAATATGCTAAAGAACATGGTGTAGATACAATCGTAACCGACCACCACACTTTTCAAGAACAAAAGCCAGATGCCTATGCCATCGTATACTGTAATTATCCTGGCCAAAAATATCCTTTTGATGATTATTGTGGTGCAGGTGTTGCCTACACAATCTGCCGCGGCTTAATGCAGGATACGATGCCAGAACTACTTGATTTAGCCATGATAGGTACGATTGGCGATATGGTTAAAGTAACCGGAGAAGGTCACGTAATTGTTAAACGAGGGCTGGAAGTACTTAACCAAACTGAGCGACCAGGTTTGCGTGCCCTGATAAAGAATGCTGGCTTAACTTTAGGCTCGATTAACGAAACAGATATCGGCTTTAATATTGCTCCTCGTTTAAATGCGGTAGGTCGATTGGCCAATGCTAACCTTGCAGTTGAGTTATTATTAAGCGACGACGATGTTGAAGCACAAAAGATTGCGGATCAAATTGAAGAGCTGAATAATCAGCGTAAGGAATTGACGACTGAAGTATATGATAAATGTATGGCGTTAATCCGTGAGAATAGCTGGCAAAAACAAAATACGCTTGTTTTATATGATCCAGATTTTCATGAAGGTGTGTTGGGCCTGGTAGCCAATAAGATCGTTGAGAAGACGCATAAGCCAACGATCGTTTTAACTAAGAATCAGGCTGGAGAAATCAAAGGTTCAGGTAGATCAATTACTGGCTTTAATTTGTTTGATGCCCTTAATCCTTTAAAAGAAGAGCTTTTTACCAAATTTGGTGGTCATGATTTTGCCTGCGGTTTATCAATGACTGAAGATAAAATTGGTGCTTTAAGAGAAAAGCTTGAGAAAGGTTTTCACGTTGAAGGTGGACTTGAAATTAAGGAATATGATATGGAACTGCCTTTGCAGGGATTGTCACCACAGACCTTAGCGCAGATTAATCAAGTGGGACCGTTTGGAACGGGGGATGCACAGCCAATTTTCAGTATCTCCAACCCAACGATTACCCAATTTTTTAAGATTGGTAAAGAGAAGAATCACGTCAAGTTTAATGTCGCTAAAAAGGGTGGCAGCCTGGCTGTAATTGGTTTTAATAAAGACTTTTTAAACAATAATTTGTTGCCATTTATTGCCAGGGTCTTTGTTCAATTGTCGCTTAATACTTATCGCAATAAGATATCGTTGCAAGGTATCATCGAAGGAATTGAATTTGCTTCACCTAAATTAGCTGTTCCTACGCCAGTTATTGATTTGCGTCAAGAAAAGCTAGTCATGGGTTTTGCAGATCGTTATTTGTTATTTGACAAAAAGAATATTCCAATTGTTAGGAATAGACTGCAAGTAAGTGACGATAAGATTAGTTTGGTTAAAGATTACGACAAATCTGGTGAAACAGTTGCTTTGCTTGATGTACCACGCAATCAAATCGAATTAAATTCGGCACTAGAAAAGAATTACCAACAAATTTACTTACGTTTCTTGCTTGATCAATTGCCAGTAGAGCATATTCCAGCAAAAAGCTATTTTGGCAAAGTGTTGAAATATATTTATGCTCACCCAACGTTGAGTCCAGATGATTATCGCACCGTAGCGCCATATCTTGGCTTAGATTATGACAGTGTATTGTTCATTTTACGTGTCTTCTTTGAATTAGGCTTTGTTAAATTGGACGATGGCAAGCTAGTAGGCGAGCAGCATCCTCAAAAGCAGCCTTTAACAGCATCTAAGTATTTGAGAGCAACGCAGTCACAAATTAAGTTTGTCGATCAATTGAGAACAATGCCAACTCAGCAAATTATCACATATGTTAATAATTTTTTGAATAATTAGATAAATATCAAGATTTTGATGTTTTTATACCAAAAATCTGTTAAAATATACAAGTTAAAAGTGTTTGAATAAAAACGCAAAGATTTTTGGAGGTTTTACTTCTTATGGCAATTGATTTTAGTAAGTATATTGCAAGCGTAAAGGACTTTCCTAACAAGGGAATTGTGTTCCGCGACATTACACCAATCTTGCAAGATGGCGATTTATACCGTACTGCTACTCATGAATTAGCAGAATACGCCAAGAGCAGAAATGCGGATGTAATCGTTGGTCCAGAAGCACGTGGTTTTATCGTTGGCTGTCCTGTAGCAACTGAATTGGGCATTGGCTTTGTTCCAGCAAGAAAGCCTCACAAGTTGCCTAGAGAAGTTGAACGTGCTTCATATGCTTTGGAATACGGTTCAAACAGCTTGGAAATGCACAAGGATGCTATTAAGCCAGGTCAAAGAGTAGTTGTATGTGACGACTTGATGGCTACTGCTGGTACTTTGAGAGCTTCTAAGGAATTAATCGAAAACCTTGGTGGTAAGCTTGTAGGTGCTGCATTCTATATTGAATTACCTGACTTAAAGGGTAGAGAGAAGTTGCCAGACGTTGATATTTATTCATTAGTAAAATATCACGGTGCTTAAATAGTAAATAAAAAGCCTTAATGCGAAAGCATTGGGGCTTTTTTATTTTGCAAAATTTTTATAAAATTATTAGTTAATAAAAGAGGGGGAAGCATGAAAATCAAATCATACAAAAAACAATATTTTGCGCAACTAGGCGCAGTGATGGATAAAGCGAGGATGCAAGAACTAGAAGCTGAAAATTTGGAGCCAGTTTTTGTGGCTTTCAGGGATGCACCATATTTAGATTATTTGTTGTCTTGTAAGATTTACGTAGCACTTGAGGACGAAAAATTAATGGGTTTTATAGGCTTTAAACCAGGTAAGATCGAATTCATCTATGTTGATCCAAATGCACAAGGTAGAGGGATAGCTACCAAGTTAATGGAAAAAACACTAGACGAATTAAAGCGACCAGTCAGTCTTGAGGTGTTTACCAACAATAATCGTGCTAAAGCTTTGTATAAAAAGTTTGGTTTTGAAACTGTTAAAACGATAACTGAGAAATGGTCTGATGAATATCCGGTTCTTTTCTCACAAGATACGATGGAATTAAAGTAAGGAGTAATTATAAAAATGAATATCTAGATAAAACGAATTATTAAAGTCATTGCAATTTGGTTACTCTTAATAATGATCTATTTAACTTTGAATTTGTGGTTTAATGTAAATATTCCAATTGTTTCGAATATCTTTGGCGTCAACTTGATAGCAAATACTGAGGCAGGACGTTCTATTACGATGACCTCAATCTTTCCAAACTGGATCCTTAGTTTAGCATGCTTTGTGATCGCATATGTTGGTGTGAGATGGTTTTGGAAAGGGATTAACAAATCTAAAAAATAAATCGTCTTAAAATATTGCACTAGTAATTAAAGATCGTTATACTAATTTGTATAACGCTTAGAAATAGCGTGAAATCAACAGAAATAAAAAAATACCCCTGAAGGAAAAATTTCTTTAGGGGTATTTCTTTTGTTCTATTTGCCAGTTAACTTAAATTTGGTCCATGGCTTGATAAAATCAAGTAAAAATAATTCATCTTTGGCGATACTACCAATTTTGTTCTTTCTTGGCTCTTTACGTGGCTTTAAGACAATTTGAAATTCATTTTTATAAATACCAAAATTGTCATTACCGATTAAAACATCACCACGTTGAAATTCCTCTTCATTATCATGTGGTGGGTTAGGGATGTCTTTGTAAGTTACTCGAGGCATAGTTGAACGAATGACAATTTCATTCATGTCGCCGCGGCGGAAGTGTTGAGGTTTTTCAACAATTGTTTTTTTTATATCACTAATTTGTTTTACATAATCAACGTGAAGCATTAACTGATAACGATTTACCTCTGATAAAGCCCTTAATTCTTCTTCGCTAGCATAGGCGTTACCAATGATTACGTCATCAATTAAGCCTGAGGCAAATAAATGCATTGCTTGAACATCGATTGGCAAATTACGGTCTTGTTCCAGAGTTGGCAAACCATCTTCTACATTCCATGGCCCCATTTTACCCCACTTGACTGGAAACAAACGCTGCAGTGTGAATGCCAAAATGCTTGAAACGCTTGCTACAGTCAATAAAGAAATCATATGGCAAAGCAGTACCACGTTGAGGGTAAAAGTTATGACAACCATAAATGAAAGGCGTATTTGCTTGATAGGAAATAATATTGTTTAAGTAGTCGACGTTGTTACTCATGTTTAATTCAATGATTTCAATTATTTTTTTGTACTTGGCTTGAGTTTCTGCAGGACTGACTTGACTTCAAGCATACTCATAAAAATGCGAGAGAAGCCGTATTTATGACCAAGTTCTAGGTATTTAGCATTGTCTTCAAAATTACTGTGGTCTGGATAGATGGATAGACCTAAAGATCTCATTCTCATTATATATACCTCTTTTCGTCAATATGTATATACCAATTATAGTTGATAAAATTAAAAGGGTCTAGCCCAATGTTCTGGTAAAAGAAAAAGGATGAATCGAATCAATTCATCCCTAGACAATGATTTCAGTAATATTTTGTTTATTCGTTAAATAAAGCAGTTGAAAGGTAACGATCACCGCCATCTGGACTAACAGTGACAGCAGCATGACCTTTACCAAGCTTCTTAGCTAATTCGATTGCACCGTGGATGTTGGCACCAGCGAAAATACCAGGTAAGAAACCTTCGTTTTTGGCAACTTCACAGGCTATCTTCATCGCTTCATCAGTTGAAACTTCTACAATGCCGTCATAGACATCTTTGTCCAAGTTTTTTGGAATAAATCCAGCAGCTATGCCGTGTTTGCCAGTCTTGCCATCCTTTAATAAAGGTGACTCGCTTGGCTCCAGTGCGTAAACCTTAGTATTAGGATTTTCCTTCTTTAATGCATGGCCAATACCTGAAAGAGTACCACCGGTACCAACGCCAGCAACAAAAGCGTCGACAGACTTGCCGATACCGTTCATTGCGCTAATAATTTCTGGACCAGTAGTCAACTCATGAATATTAGGATTTTCAGGATTATCGAATTGCATTGGCATATAATAGCCTTTTTCCTTAACTAATTCTTCAGCCTTAGCAATAGAACCCTTCATGCCTTCAGAACCTGGTGTCAAAATAAGTTCAGCACCGTAGCCTTTCATGAGCTTACGACATTCTACACTCATGGTTTCAGGCATGACGATGATAATGTGATAGCCTTTAGCAGCAGCTACCATGGCTAAACCAATACCGGTGTTGCGTGAGGTAATAGTACCGCCTGGCTTTAAATTGCCATCACGTCAGCTTTTTCAATCATTGCTAAAGCAATACGATCTTTGGTTGAGCCTGCAGGGTTTTCAAATTCAAGCTTAACATAAACATCAGCCGCATCTTCTGGAACGACACGGTTTAACTTCAATAATGGTGTGTTACCAATCAATTCTGCAACTGAATTATAAATTGTACTCATTTTTTACCTCTTAATTTAAAACTAACTTGCTTTTTTCAACTTGTTTAAGGCAGTTATCAAAAAACGTTTTTTGTGTATCCTTCCATTGAAAAAGTGGGGAGGACATAGAATAATTATCTGGCTTTTTGTAGTGACGATCGGGATGAGCTGCGATTTCTCTTTGATATTCATCCCTTAAACCAGTTCTGCCATATTCGATATGTGAGAAGATGAAGTTTTGTTCAGGCTTCTCTTTTGATGAAATCATGAATAGATGGCCGTTATCATCAACCGAATTGATCACTAAACGTGAATCTTGCATGATTTGTTCTTTATCCGTTTCCGCATAACGAGCATGGGGAACGATAAAGCCCTGGCTAAGCCCATCTAATAAAGGATGTGATTCGATGATTAAATGGGGAAAGATGCCAAAAATCTTTTCTGCTAAAATTATTTTTCTAATGCCATAAAAATAGTTCATGGCTGCCATTGCACCCCAACAGAAGTACAATTGCTGCTTTCTTTGTTTATCAAGTTCTTGAAGCAAACATCGAATTTCCTCTATATATTCGACATCATGAAAGGCAAGATGGTCAATCGGTGCACCTGTAATAATGAAGCTATCAAATTCTTTGATACGATCGATATCTAATGGCTCTGAAGAAGTAGCAGATAGTTCAGTAGGAACAGGGCGATGCAGATAATGAGAGCGTGGATATAAAAACGTTAATTTTTCGTTAGGCAAAACCTTTAAAAGCGTTTTTGCGTATCCAGCTTATCGTGCATCAGATTGAGAGCGCCTATTTTTACTTTATTAGCCAAGTTTTAACCTCCTTACTTATTAAAAGTTAATACACTTATATAGCTTATAAAAAATAGGTAAAGAAAAAAGGCCCAATATTTTTGGACCTTTGATTTAAAAGATTGGTGAAAGCAATCTAGAGAAGTATTGTTTGAATTTTAACCAAGATGACTGTTTAGCAAAATATTCATTAGTCAATAAGGTACATTTCTCAAGATCTTTTTCAAAAATCTCTTTTAATTCTTTAGTTAAAAGAGGATTGTAGTTGAATGAGTTAACTTCAAAATTCAAAGTGTAACTACGGAAGTCTTGATTGGCAGAACCAACAGACGAGATATTTGAGTCACTGACCATTGTCTTAGCATGGATAAAGCCATCATTGTACTTATAGACTTTAACGCCGTGAGCAACCAAGTATTTGGCGTAATATTCAGTCGCACGATAAACAAATGGGTGGTCAGGCATGCATGGAATCATAATTCTGACATCCACGCCACTGTTGGCTGCAATAATCAATGATTCTAGAATTGAGTCTTCAGGAATCAAATATGGCGTCTGAATATAAACGTATTCTTTTGCACTAGCAATGATACCTTCATAACCGCGTCGAATACCGTAGCGTTGGTTATCAGGACCAGATGCAACAATTTGCATGGCAACGTTGTTATCTGATTCGAAGTCTTTACGATCAACAATAAAATTTTTAAGCTCATCTAATTCGAATTTAGGAAGACTGGTTCTTCTAGTTGAAGTGTTCCAATCCATGGCAAAACGAACTTCCATTAGAATAGGAGATTGTCCTTCTACACGAAGGTGTGTATCGCGCCAGTGACCAAATTTCTTAGATTGATTTACGTATTGATCGCCAATATTAAAGCCACCAATGTAACCCGTATTGTGGTCAATAACGACCAATTTGCGGTGAAGGTGATAGTTAAGACGAGGAGTAGTAAACCAGTGCTTTTTAGAAGTAGAAATAAATGGTTGTGCTTGCCCACCCAATTCTCTTAAATGATCAAAAAATGCTGGCTTAGTACCACGTGAACCTGAAGTATCATAGATTACTCGCACTTTAGCACCATTTTTGGCAGCTTGCTCAAGTGCAGCTAAAACGCGATGGCCTAATTTATCTGCATAAAAAGTATAGAACTCCAAATTAACAGTTACTTTGGCATTCTTAATGTCTTCAATCATTTGATCAAAGAGTTCGGGGCCGTCTGTGTAGACTTTAACGTGGTTAGCAAAGGTCAAGATAGCATCATCATTATTTAAATTCAGCTCAGTTAACATTCTGGCACGTGGAACCCGTTCTTTTCTTGGAAGAAGATCGTACTCTTGCAACATCTTCTTTTGCTGGTTTAAATAATGGTTACGTGTTTCTTTTTGTTCCTTTTGGATAGCAAAGATTTCATCTTGCGATAATTGCCGGCCAAAGAAAAGATAAAGAATAAATCCAATACCAGGTAAGATTGTCAAAACAAGCATCCATGCCCAAGTGGCAACCACGCTTCGGCGACTTCTAAAGACGGTCCATACAGCAAAGATGACGTTAATTATCCATAGAACCTCTAAAGTTCGCCTTATTATGTCCCATGTTAAAATCATTATTTTATTACTCCCCTTTGAATAGTTTCAATTAATAATTTTAGCAGATTTAATTCAAAAAATAGTTTAAATTTATTGATCTCTGATAAAATAAAAGTGAAAGCAAAAAACAGATTAAACGGGGGTAGAGAACAATGAGAAAGAGAATAGTTTATCTTGCTGGGTTGGCTTTAATGGCAATGGATTTAGGTGCAGCAACTACCGTTGAACCCGTTAATGCAGCGATTGCTGATCCAATTCAAACAGGTAGGAAATTAAATTTAACTAGAAGTACATATGTTTACAACAAGCGCGGTGTTAGAGTGGGTCGTTTAAAGAAGGGTAACATGTGCAAGATCCATGTTATCAAAGTAATCAACGGCGACACTTACGTTAAGATTGGCAAGAACAGATTCGTAAAACAAGAAGCATTTTTACCATATGTTAAGTCTGCTCGAGTAGAAAACATTATTAAGAAGACTTCATATATCTATGATGAAAATGGTGAAAAAATTCCAGGCAAGTTTGTCAAGCGTGGTACCAAAGTAGACTATTTAGGTCATAAAGAAATTAATGAAAAGCCATTTATTCAAATTGGTGATGGCGAATACGTTAAGGCATTTAATGTTTTAACTATTATGGTTAATAACTAAATAATCAAGGCAAAACAAAAAGAAGTGATGATGATCATCACTTCTTTTTTATTCTGGTCAAATTATCTATTTTTCATTACCGGTTGGTAAACCAAATCAATTAATACTGCCGCAATTACTGCAACAACTACAGTGATTAATAAGTTTTGCCAGCTAATTTGTACCATTGCTAAACCGCAAAGAGCCAAGATAAAGGTTAAAGCTACGTCCGCAATTTGAACGATACCAACCAACTTGGATGGGTAATCTTGCCAGAAATACTTGCGAGTTCTGGTGATTAATACGATGAGCATAGCACTTAAGACTAAGTATACGTAGACCATCGTTGAAATAGCACCATGACTCCAGCCATGAGTATTCAAGTACCAAACAAAGATGAAACCGATCACGGTCCAACCGGCAGCAAGAGAGAAGGCAATTTTAGCTAATTTAGCCATGTTCCAGTTTTCTGGCTTGTAAGTGATATGGGTTCTATCAGTACCGATCATCATAGTAACCATGTTGTTCATGATAGTGTAGATAACCATTGCATTCAAAGCCATTGGAATGTAGTCGAAGAACAGGTAACCGAATGTTAAAAGCATAGTTAATTCGGCAGTTCTAGCAAGCTTAGTCAATGACCAAGTAGTCATTCTTTGGTAAACGCGGTGACCAGCATCCAAGATCTTAACGATTGAACCTAAACCATCGTTCAAAAGAACCATCTTGCCTGAACGCTTAGCAACGTCGGCGGCGTTAGAAACGGCAATACCAACTTCAGCTTGCTTCAAAGCAGGTGAGTCGTTAACACCGTCACCAGTCATCCCAACAATGTAGCCCTTCTTTTGGAAGCACTTAACCATGTTTAACTTATCTTCAGGTAAAACGTCGGCGATACCAGCTAAGTTGTCGATATCGGTATTATCGTTAAAGTCATGAATAGAAATTACTTCACCAGTTAAATCAACTTGTTCAGCTACGGCTGCGGCAGTCTTTTGGTTATCACCGGTTAACATGATAGGACGAACGCCACGCTTCTTTAATTCAGCTAAAGCAGCCTTAGAATCGCTTCTTACCTTATCTTGTAAGATGAAGACACCGGCGAATTTATCGTCGATTAAAACAGCAACTGAACGACCTGCTTTAAAGTTAATGTCGTTTACTTCTTCGTTGGCATTTTTATCGATTAAAGATAATTGTTTAAATGAACCCAGCTTAACGTTGTGACCATCAGCTTCGGCCATTGAGTAACCAGTGTCGGAAGTAAATGGTACGAAATTATCGGTGTCCATTACAGGGATGTCTTTTTCTTTTAAGTATTCATCAATAGCAGTATCAATGATACCGGCATTACGTTTGTCAGTGGCCGCACCAACTAAGGCAAGCACATCTTTATCAGGTAGATCGCTAACATCGGTCCAGCTAGCTACGGCAGTTTTGTTTTCGGTAATAGTTCCAGTCTTATCAAGCAAGAGCAAGTTCAAGTTGGCTGCATCTTGAATACCAGTTAAGTCGGAAGTCAAGACGCCTTCTTTACTCAAACGAGTTGCTTCAAATGAGTTGGATAATGCAAAAGTTGATGGCATAGCCACAGGAATTGAAGCAATGAACATCATGGCAAGGAATGGCAACATGTTAATAAAGGTATTGAAATTGCCACCCTTGAAGAATGAAGCGATGATGATTACTAAAGTAAGAACACCATCTAATAAACAAAGGTAGTAGATGATCTTAGTCAACAATTGTTGCAAGTGACCTGGTGCAGCAGAATTGTTGATCAAGTTGATGGTCTTACCACTTCTTGAGTGCTTACCAGTAGCAGTAACGATTGCTAAGCCGTCACCTTCGACAACTGTAGTACCAGCATAGGCGGTGTCGTCAACATTCTTTTTAACTGGCTTTGATTCACCAGTAATTGAACTTTCATCGCAAGCTAGAGCGCCAGAAACTACTTTGACATCGGCTGCCAATACGTCACCACGTTGCAATGAGATTAGATCGCCTTTGACTAATTGCTTAGAGTCGATCTTGATCCATTTGCCATCTCTTTCAACCGCAACAGTTGGCGTTAATTTGTGTGAAATGTTGTTTAATACGCGACGTGATTGTTTCTTCTTTGAAGCTCCGTTAAAGGCCGCGAAGAGTAACATCAACAATACGAATAATGATTGAACCCACTTGCCTAAGATACATTCAAGGATCAATGCACCTTCTAGAATCCAAGCAGAAAGATTCCATAATTTAGACAAAAATTCCTTAAAGAAATTGTATTCAGGCTCAGGTACTTCGTTTAAGCCGTCTTCTTTAAGGCGTTTGTCTGCTTCGGCTTGAGTTAAGCCATGAAAATTTTCAGACATTTGTTTAATTCCCTCCAAATCTACCTTATTAAATTAGCACATAAATTGCCCAGATTAAAATACTAAAATATAATATATGATATTAAAAAATTTAATATCTAGATTTACCAAAATAAAAAGGATAGATTATGAACTTAAAACAATTGCATTATTTTTTAGTGGTAGCCGAAGAAAAGCAAATTACTTCTGCGGCTAAGAGATTGTATATTGCACAACCACCATTGAGCTACCAATTAAAACAACTAGAAAAAGAATTAGGCGCACAACTTTTTAAAAGAACGTCACATGGGATCGAATTAACCGATGCCGGCCAGATTTTGCAAGGTTATGCGAGTGAAATATTATCGCTGGCCCACAATGCGGAAAATCAGGTGCAGAAGACAATTTCTGGTGAATTAGGGACAATTGCTATTGGTATGGCATCTTCATCGACTGGACTAATTCCAATGGACTCATTTAAAGAATTAACGCGTTTTTATCCCGAAATCAGTTTTGATATCTATGAGGCCAATACTTTTGGCATTTTGGATAAACTAGAAAAGAAGACGATCGATTTAGGGATCGTGCGTACGCCGTACAATCGTAATGGCCTGAATGCGCGCAATTTAACTAAAGAAAAGATGATGGCGGTAACTGTTGATCCGTATTTTCAAGGTAAAAAAGAACTGCGTATCAAGGATCTAGCGAATCAACCGCTGATTATTTATCGCCGCTTTGAAGATATCTTTAATCAAACATTTGCTCATCATGGAATCGCGCCTTTTTATGCTGTTAAATGTGACGATTCTACATGGGCAAAAAGAAAAATGGGTTTAGCTCTGGTACCAGAATCAATTGCTACAATCTATGCCAAAGACAATATGATTCCTATTAAACATGCTAATTGGGTAACACATTTACAATTAATTTGGCGCAAAGATAGACAAGTTACTCCACTCATGAAAAAGATTATTGACTCATTAAGCTAATAGGATTGTAACTTAAACCTAATTGATCCATAATAAGTGTAAGCGGATACATTAATTATAGTGAGAGGGTGGTTAAATGACTAGTCCTATTCATGTTTATTCAGAAATTGGTAAGTTGAAAACAGTGATGCTTCATCGACCTGGCAAGGAACTCGAAAATCTTTCACCAGAAATCTTGAATCGGATGCTGATTGATGACATCCCTTACTTAAAGATTGCTCAAGAAGAGCACGATTATTTTGCTAAAACCTTGCAAGATCAAGGAATTCATGTGCTTTACTTGGAGGATTTGCTAGCAGAATCCTTAGTAGCAGTAAAAACGCGCACGGCCTTTATTGATCGTTTGCTAGAAGAATCTGGCATTAAGAAAAAAGATCCTTTGCACCAATTGCTGCTGGAATATTTGCTGGCAATGAAGCCAGAAACGATGGTGAAGCAAGTAATTGCCGGTATCAAAAAGAGTGAGATCAAAAACGTTGAGCCATCACTGGCCGACCTAGCAGAAGATGCAGATTATCCATTTTACCTAGATCCAATGCCTAATGTTTACTTCACTCGTGATCAACAGGCGGCCATTGGCAATGGGATGACGATTAATAGGATGACCTTTAGGGCAAGAAGACGTGAATCTTTGTTTATGAAGACAATCTTGCAAAATCATCCTAATTTTAAAGATCAAGATATTCCGATTTGGCGTGATCGTAATGTTCATGGCCGAATCGAAGGCGGGGATGAATTAGTTTTAAATAAGCACGTCTTGGCAAGTGGAATTTCGCAAAGAACTTCAGCGGTTGCAATCACCGACTTAGCTCATGCCTTATTTGGTCATTCAACTTTTGACACGATCTTAGCGATTAAAATTCCGCACAATCATGCCATGATGCACTTGGATACCGTATTTACGATGATCAATTATGATCAATTCACAGTGCATCCCTTCATCCTATCCAAATCTGGCAAAATTGATATCTACGTTTTGCAACCGGATAAGGATGGTGAAGTCAAAATTACGCCTAAGAATGACTTAGTCGAAGTATTGAAGGAATATTTGCACTTATCTGAAATCGATTTGATTCCAACAGGAGGTGCAGATCCAATCGCCGCTCCAAGAGAGCAGTGGAATGATGGTTCAAATACTTTGGCAATTGCTCCAGGTGAAGTTGTTACCTATGATCGTAATTATGTTTCTAATGATTTATTGAGAAAACATGGCATTTTAGTACATGAAGTTCGTTCAAGCGAACTTTCTCGTGGCCGTGGTGGCCCAAGATGTATGTCATGTCCACTAGTTCGTGAAGATATAGAAGAGGCAAAAAATGAAATATTTACAAAACGTTTTTCAAGGTAGAAGCTTTTTAGATTGTAAGGATTATACTCCTGCAGAAATTGAATATTTAATTGATTTTGCACTTCACTTAAAGGAATTAAAGAAAGAGCATATTCCACACGAGTATTTAAAGGGTAAGAATATTGCGCTTTTGTTTGAAAAGTCTTCAACTAGAACTCGTTCCGCCTTTGTCGTTGCTTGCAACGATTTAGGAGCAAATCCTGAGTATATGGGTGCAGGTGAAATTCACTTAGGCAAAAAAGAGAGTATTAAGGATACTGCTAAAGTTCTAGGCAGCATGTTTGATGGGATTGAATATCGAGGCTTTGCCCAAAAAGATGTCGAAGATTTAGCTAAATACTCCGGTGTACCAGTTTGGAATGGTTTAACCGATAAGTGGCACCCAACGCAAATGCTAGCTGACTTTATGACAATTAAAGAAAAATTTGGTCACTTAAAGGGCATCACCTTAGCTTATGTTGGCGACGGTCGTGATAATGTCGCAGACAGTCTATTAGTTGCCGGCAGCATGCTAGGAGTTAATGTGCATATTGTTACACCTAAGCCATTATTTACCCACCAAGATGTTCAAGAAATTGCCGAAAAATTTGCGAAAGATTCAGGCTCACAAAACATGATCACTGATGACATTGAAAAAGGCGTTAAAGGCGCCAACGTAATTTATACCGATGTCTGGGTTTCAATGGGTGAAAACGACTGGAGCGAGAGAATCAAGCTCTTAAAGCCATACACTGTAAATATGAAGATGATGAAAGAAACTGGTACGCCTGATGATCAATTAATCTTTATGCACTGTTTGCCAGCATTCCATGATCGCTCAACTAAGGTCGGTGAAGAAATCTACGAAAAATATGGCTTAAGCGAGATGGAAGTTACCGATGAAGTCTTTAACTCCAAGTATGCTTGGCAATTTACTGAAGCTGAAAATAGATTGCACTCAATTAAAGCAGTAATGGCTGCAACTTTAGGTAATTTGTTTATTCCGACGGTTAACGAAAGAGGCAATTAAAATGAAAAAAATAGTTGTTGCTTTGGGCGGTAATGCAATTCAGGCTGAAGATAATAGTGCGGCAGCACAACAAGAAGCTGTTAGAAAAACTATGAAGACCGTTGCTAGCATGATCGAAAGCGGCAACCAGGTGGCGATTACTCACGGTAATGGCCCGCAAGTGGGTAATCTGCTTTTACAGCAGCATAAGGGAGCTAGTGAAAATAATCCAGCCATGCCGCTTGATACGATTAGCGCAATGACGCAGGGGAGTATTGGTTACTGGATGCAAAAGGCTCTAGATGATCAATTTAAGTTTGATAATTATCCAAGCCAAGCAGTAGCTTTAGTTACCCAAACCATCGTTGAAAGCAACGATCCTGCGTTTGAACATCCAACTAAACCGATTGGCCCGTTTTATACTTTCAATGAAATGCAAAAGCAACAGATTTATCATCCTGATTACACTTATAAGCAAGATGCTGGGCGCGGCTATCGTCAAGTAGTTCCATCACCTAAACCAGTTAAAATCATCAATGCGCCAATTATCAAGAATTTATTGCAAAATCATTTTGTCCCTATTGCAGCTGGTGGTGGTGGAATCCCGGTCGTTGTCGATCATGGTCGTTTGAAAGGTGTTGCCGGAGTTATTGATAAGGACTTCAGTGCCGCAAAAATGGCGGAAGATATCAGTGCTGATGAGCTGGTTATCTTAACAACTGTTGACAATGCTTACTTGAATTACCGCAAAGAAAATCAACAAGCAATCGGCAAAGTTACAGTTAACGAGTTGAAACAGTACCTGCAAGAAGGACAATTTGCGGCTGGCAGCATGAAGCCTAAGATTGAAGCTGCAATTGAATTTACGGAGAAGACAGGTAAACCGACAATTATTACTTCTTTAAAAAATGCTGCTAAATTAAACGATGGAGTAGGGACGATCGTTTATAATGAGTAGCGGTGATTAAATGAATATTTTTAATGAAGGAAAAGAGCAGAATATCGCTCAGGCTCTGAATGCAAAAGACAAACGCGTTGCTCTGCAGCAAAAGATTTTTGCCAAGTATCCAGATCAGACGCTGGTTGACGTTAATTTGAATATTACAGGACCAATAAAAAAACAATCGCTTCTTAGAGAAGCTGTTTAATTATGGTATTAAACAGCTTGAAGCAAGTTGGGATAAATTGGGTTTTGCTTATAAATTAGAGGTCTCTTTAGATGAAGATACAGGATGTGAAAACTTTTATATCTTGGATTTGCCAATTAAAAAGGTTAAGCAAACGACGATTGCTTTTGAGGATCAAGCAGAGCTTGGTCGTTTGTTTGATGCAGATGTTTTGGTTAAAGATAAAAACGCCACTATTTCTAGATGAGATCTGGGACCAAGTCCGCGCAAATGTTTTATCTGTGATCGACCAGCTAAAGAATGTGCTCGCTCTCGGAGGCATTCTGTTGCAGAAATGCAAGATTATATTTCTGAATTATATGCAAAGAATGTAAAATGAGGTGGGTAATCCATCTCATTTTTCGTTTTTTTAATAAAAATAACAGAAAATGATTTAAAATAAATGATGGACGAATTATAGATATATATATGTTTATTGTTTATAAGGAAAAATATGAAATTAGAGAAAAATCTAGATAATTTAAAGCAAATAGCCCCACTGGTTCAATATGCTTTTGGAAAGAACAATGATCTACTTCATGATGATAATTTTATGTCTCGTTATGATCATAGTGATGGCTATGGCTTTTTTAATGATAAAAAATTAACTAGTTACATTATGGTGAACAAGTTTAAGAGTGAGGTCTTTGGTCATCATGTGCCAATGGCTGGTATTGGGTATGTTGCCTCATATCCGGAATATCGCGGTCAAGGTCATATTTCGAAATTGATGAAGGAAATTTTAAAAGACCTGCATGACCAAGATATTCCGTTCACTAACCTGGCTCCTTTTTCTGAGAGCTTCTATCGTCACTATGGCTTTAGCAACAGTATTTATCAAAAAGAATATCGTTTTTCTGGTAGTGCCTTAAGAGCATTTAAATTGCCACGTACAGGTCACGTAATTCGCGGCAAATGGAACGACCTAATGGTTCAAAATGGAGTGATTCAACTCTATGAAAGACAACTTCATACAGATGATGAGCGAAATACGGTAATTCGTCAGGCCTGGTGGTGGAACAGAATGGACACATACTACCACAATCGAAACATTGCCGTTTATATCGATGCGGATGGTCGTCCTATTAGCTATTTGATTTACCGTATTCATGGCAATGTTTTCTTAGCTGATGAACTTTATTCGATCACTGCCAAAGGCTTAATATGTTTGCTTGGCTTCATGGGTTCTCATGCTGGTGCGATTAAAGAATTTCGCATGATTTTACCAGAGCATTCATTAATTGGTGAACTTTTCCCAGAACAAAATCAATTGCACATTAGTCTGCATCCCTACATGATGAGCAGGATTATTGACTTTGCCATAATGGTTACTTATATGAAGCCCCTTCAAGAAGGCACCTTTAATGTTGAAGTGATTAGCGATGACCAATGTCCGTGGAATATTGGCGTATGGCAGATAACTAATCAAGCTGGTCAAGTTTCCTGTAAACAAATTGAAGACGGTTTGGTTGACTATTCTGGCCCAATTACTGCTTGGACACAAGTTTTTTTAGGTAGACTAAGCATGAGGGATGCTGTTAAACTAGGGTTAATTACAGATTATCGGATTAAAAAGCTCGACTTTAAAAAAGGCGACGTTTCTTTCTATGATTATTTCTAGTAAAGAAGGTAATTAAAATGAGTAGAGAAAAGAAAATCAACTTATTAAAGTTCTTAGGCATCATTGTTAGTGGAATTAATGTAGTGATCTCTTTGATGATCATGCTTAATAAGTATCAAATTAGAAGAGATCAAAAGAAACTAGCAGATGAGGGTCACGCACCTTTAGGTGAGGATTAGTATGAAGCAATTGAAGATTGCATATTTTAATCAATTAGGGCGCAGAGAATTAGATCAGGCAAAGACAAAATTCGAAGAAGAGTATCCTGATACTGAAGTTAAATTAATTAGTACAGGGTATGATGAAGCTTTTGAAAAGATGGCTGATGGCGAGGCCGATTTGGTTATTGCGGATAAGCGCGATGAAAAGGATGACCTTGAAAGAGAAGATCTTGCTCAAGTTGGTGTAATGGCTATCTTGCCTAAGGGCAGCTATCAAAGCGGCATTCAAATGGTTGATAAAGCAGATCTGTCGGACATGACTTGCTTTATCGTGGCTAAACCTGAAGAAGAAGTTGCTGAACTTCATTTGTTTAAGGATCTTTATCAGGTGAAAAGCCCATTTATTGCTTCAAACTCAGTTGAAGAAGCTGCCTTGCTTGTGGCTTCAGGATCTGGTTACTTTTTGATCAATGAAATTGCGGCCGATTTGCTCAAGAACGACTCATTGCAAAAGTTATTCTTAACAGATAATGGTGCGCCAATGCGTCAAACGATTGCAGCTTTCTATGCTGAAAAGAATCCAACTATTGCGAAGTTTAACGAAATTTTGAAAAAAGAATATTAATTTTGGCAAGTTGAGCCAGTAAAAGCTTCAACTTACGGCAATGGTGACGTAGTCACTGTACCTAAGAACATGCAAGGAACCTGGTATTCATATGATCGGGATGTACACGATGGTAAAAAGATTACTTTTGGTGCACACACCGTAAATGGCAAGATTAAGAATCAAAAGAAGTTTGACCAAGTTACGAAGAACTGGATGTCAGGCAAGACAACCACAATGAAGAACGATACTTTCTATGAAATTGATCCATGGGTCACCTTTGAAAAGTGGAGTCTTTACAGAGTAACGCCACAAACAATTAATGGTTAAAAGCAAAACATTTTGGTCTACACGAATAGATACGATGGCGGTAATTACTACAGAAGTAAGAAGCTTGCTAAGCAGATGAAGGATTACAAGTTTGGAAAAGTAAACTATACAATGTAAGAAGAGACGCATTCCGAAAGGGATGCGTTTTTTAGTATTCAGAATAAAAATTATGTTAAGTAATTTAGAATGTTAATTAATGGGAAATTATTTATAATAAAAGATAATAAATAAACTTAGTGAGGGTTAAAGATGAAACTACAAAAAGCACCTATTTTACACTTGTTCAAACTTGAAGTTGATCCTAAAAATCATGACAAATTAATTCAATCAATGTTGGATGCTCATTTGGATCAAAATGCATTGTTCATGCAAAGTGGTCACGAAGATGAAGCTGGACACAAGAATTATGCCGTTGAATGTTTCCAAGATGATGCACAATATCAAAAACGTTTAAATTCAGAAGAATACCAAGCCTTTTTAAAAGCCAGTGATAAGCTGCTAACTGAAAAAGTTGATGTTGAATTACAACCAGAGTTTATTTCAACCAAGCCAGATAAATTGAATGTTTCTGGTGAAAATGACTATGTTGTTTACATGACTGAAATCGGCGTACAACTAGGCAAAGGCGATGAGTTTGCCAATGGCGTGTTAAAAGAAATGAAAGCTGCAGTTGAAAAAGAAGTAGGCATTATGGTAATGATTGCTGGAACTGTGATGAACCAGCCTAATGAGTGGCTTTCATTAGAAGTTTATCAAAATAAAGATGCTTATCAAAAACACCTTGAAACTAAGCACTTTAAGAGATATCTTGAGGCAACAAAGTTCTGTGTTGAAAGCAAAGGCCTTCATTTACTTAAGTCAGACTTTGTTTCAGATCAAGGACAAATTTTTTACCGTCCTTAAAATGATACTAGGAAAAAGTGTCTATGTCCTGTAAAATATAGACAGAGTCAAGTCTAATGCATACCAAAAAGAGCTACTTCATTTGGAAGTAACTCTTTTATTATGTTGATATTAATCCTCTACAGCAGAGTAATTAAATTGTTTAACAAAATGGATAATTAAACCGATAATTAATCCAGCTAAACTGAAGGTCAACCAGCTAAATCCTAGATGGAACATAGGCAAGTAGCGTTCAGCGTATGAAAGAATAGCTTGGATTAAAGGCGTTGAACGCAATACTTCTGGTAAAGTGTTGATCATATCGAATAAGGCAGGAATCAAGGTTAAGGCAGTAGTTATTTTGTAAACGACCGGATCATTTTTATATAAAGGTGAAAGAATACCCAAGATTACCGATGAGATAGCCAATGGATACAGAAGCATTAGGACTGGAGTAGACCAGCTAATGATCGTATCCAAGCCCATGTTGGCGATGATAAATGAAAGAAGGCAATTGATAGCTAAGAAGGTCTTGTATGAAATCTTAGGGAAACGCTTATGGAAGTCTTGGGCAAAGGCAACAACTAGACCCATTGCGGTAGTGATACAAGTGATCGTGGTTAAGGCCGCAATTAATGCATCCCCAGCAGTACCCAAATAATGATGAGAAATTTGTGCTAAAGCTGTACCACCGTTTGAACTTAACTTGAAGTCGTGCAAACTTGTCGCACCAAGCCAGATCAAACAAACGTAGATGATGGCAATAGCGAAGATGCCAAACATGCCGCTTTTAACTGTAGTGATCGCCACGTCTTTTTCTCTCTTAAAGCCAAGGCTGCAAATTGAAGTGATCACCGTAATACCGAAGGCAAGAGCTGCCAAGCAGTCCATCGTGTTGTAGCCTTCTAAAAAGCCGTTAGTAAATGCGTTATGAGCGTAGCTTGCAGTAAAAGCTGCGTCCTTAGCGGCACCCATCGGGTTTGAAAAGGCTAAAAAGAAGATGAGAAATAATAAAAGCAGGAACACTGGATTCAAAATTTTCCCAATTAAATCAGTAATCTTTGCTTCGGTAGCAGAAAGGAAAAATACGATACCAAAGAAAATAGCGGAGAAGATAAGTAAACCAACTTTTTGCATATTGCCTGGTAAAAGTGGGGCAATACCGATAGTATAAGGAACTGTTGCAGTTCTAGGCGTAGCAAACAAAGGCCCTAAGGTTGCATGGATTAAAACTAGAAAGATCAACGCATATTTTTTACCGATTGGCTTTGCTAGCTCAAAAATCCCGTGTGAGTGAGTAATACTGATCGCAATCAGTGCCATTAGTGGCAATAAACCACTGGAAATTAAGAAGCCACTACTCGCAGCCAGCCAGTTTTTACCAGCTAATTGACCCAAGTGAACAGGAAAGATTAAGTTTCCGGCTCCAAAGAGCATACCGAAAATTAAAGAAGCAATAATTATAGTTTTACGAAAAGAATTAGTTTTATTCATTTTCTCTATCCTTTCTGTATTACCACCATGAAAAAAGGCGCCCCTCAAGCAAGTTGCTTAAAGGACGCCTTTTGCGTGTTACCACCTTTGTTTACATTGTTATCGCTAACAATGCCTTACGCGTACATGAAAAAATCAGATACGTTGGTGCAGTAACGGGCACTCCCGGCTAAAACTTCCCATTGGGTTGCCTTAGTCACTCATAGATTACTTTCAATTGTCTTAATTCATACCTGCTTTCACTATCTCAGGCTCGCTGACTAAACTGACGACAATCTACTCTTCTATTCATAGTGTGTAAAAAATCTTGTTGATAAGTAATATACAGGATAGTTTTCTTTTCGTCAACAAATTTTTTATTTAAACAGATCATTAAAGGCTTCACTCATAGTAGGGTGAGTGTAGATTTGATCACGAAGTACGCTAGCTGGGATTTTTGTTTTGATTGCCATAGAAATTTGGTTAATCAGTTCATAGGATTCAATGCCGTATAATGTGGCACCAAGAATTTGATCGGTATCAGGATCGACTAGAGCTTTAAAAAGACCACGAGTATCTTTAGCTACGCGAGCCTTTGGAATAGCTTTGACAGGAAGCTTCTTAAGAAGATAGTTAATACCTTGAGCTTGGGCTTGTTTTTCATTTAAACCTACTTGGGAAAGGGCCGGAGTGATAAAGACGCTGTAAGGAATATTGATTCGGTCGCTGACGACGCGCTTGCCGCTGCCAAAAAGTTGATCTTTGATGATGCGGTAATCATCTAGAGAAATGTAAGTAAATTGTGGGCCGCCTTTGACATCGCCGATAGCCCAGACATTTGGCACGCTAGTTAGCAAGTGATCGTCAACTTTTATTGCACCTCTGTCGGTGAGTTGGATGTCGGTATTTTCCAAACCAAGATTTTCGGTATTCGGTTTTCTACCAGTTGCAGCCAAAATTCGGTCAGCCTTGATTGAAAGTTCTTGACCGTTCTTTTCGTAGAAAACGGTGTCGTCTTCAACGCGATTGATCTTTACGCCGAGTTCAAATTTGATGCCGGTATTTTCAAGATCTTGTTTGATCATTTGACTAATGTCATCGTCTTCACGTGGTAAAAAATCGCTGTGAACGTCCAAGACTGTGACCTGGGTGCCGTAGTTTGCAAACATGTTGGCAAATTCAAGACCTATGTAACCACTACCGATAATAGTGAGTGTCTTAGGCATTTTAGTTTGATCCATTGCTTCAGTAGAATTGATTACCTTAGTACTGTCAGCCAGACCTGGAATTGGAGCATAGTTAGGCAGGGCACCAGTGTTAATGAAAATGCGCTTGCCACGGTAATGGTCTTTAGTACCGTCTTGCTTAGTGACTTCTATTTCATGATTATTTAAAAATTTAGCAGTACCGTCTAAAACTGTGACTGTCTTTTCATCGGCAAGCATGTGATAATTGGCATTTCTTAGAAAAGCGGTCATATCATTTTTACCATTGATGGCATCAGTGAATTCTACACCATTAGCAGCTTCAATGATTAACCGTTTGGATGGCAAGCAGGCGATGTTAATGCAGGTACCACCATACATTTGATTCGATTTTTCGATTACTAAGACTTCCTCGCCCTTAGTGGCTAAGAACTTTGCTAGAGTTTTACCACCTTTGCCGAAGCCAATGATAATGTTTTTGATTTCTTTAGTTTCCATATTAATAGTCCTCTTACAAAAAGTAATGATGAATGTGCAATATTTATTGTGCAATATTTATTTTAAAGAAAATATATAATTTGTCATCTTTTTTGCTTTATGAGTGTTGAGTTGTGAAAAAATAACAGAGTTATAGACAATTGGAGGATGTCATTATGAGGGATATAATGAATGAGAAAACATCAGTTAAGAATAAAAATTATCCGTTGGTTTAATTACAGTTTTCCTAGGATCGATTTTCTTCTTAAGTTCTGGACAACCAGCACACACAGCTGAAGTAAGCGCTAACTCTAATGCTAATGGAGAGGCAACTTCAAATAAAGATGCAAAGGCACATGTAACTGATCCTTTGATTGCATTAAATGGCCCTAAGGGCCCGGAAGGAGTCGAGAAGCTAGGATAACAAATTGATGGTGTTCATCAACAAACTGTTAAAGATGAATTACCAACTTTGAGCTTAAATGATTTAACTCCTGATCAATTGGGAAAGTTGCAATCAGCAGTAGGTAGTTTGGATCCTAATGAATCACTTGAGGATCAAGGAATTACCTTGACATGGAAAACTAAACCAGATGTTGATGCTGTGGGGACAAGCTATGGTGTAGCAGAGCTTACTTACACTGATAATACTGGTGATACTCCGCAAAAAAGAAGCACTATCATCAAGATCGATGTCGATGTTCGTGAAGGACAAAAGAAGAACGCTGGTCAAGTTAGAAATCGCTTAACCTATATTGATGCAGATAGTAATCAGATTGTTGAATCTTGATTGGGTTGGTAATAAGAATACTGACAATGAAAAATTTAACGATATGCAATATGTGTTGGATCAGGCTGTTGAAGGATTAGGTTATGGAATGGTTGAAATGGTCACAAGCAAATGAAGAAGCTTCAAATAACAATTTAAACTATGATACTTCTACTTTCCTTGATGCTGACGGCTATACTATGTTGAATGCTAATGATTCGGCTACATTGATTGCTAATGTTGGTACTTTGCCAGATGGGACCGAGATTACGTGGAAGACGGCTCCTAAATTTGCTAATGATGGTATTTTAACTAATACCCCCGTTATTTCAGTGAAGGAGCCAGATAAGGCGGAATTGGAAAACTGATGAGGACAAAGCTCAATTGCACACACCAAGCTATGATTATACTTTGGAGTGGAAAAATGAGCCTCTCGTCGATAAGATAGATGAAAATGGTAATCATATCACCAAGTTCGTGTTCCTGTAAGTCTGGCTAAAGATGCTAGTCAGTTAAATCCAGCTCAATTCTTAGGTGATCAAGATAAATTAGTTGATGCAATTGCACAACAAGTTGCTGATGAGCAGAACCGAGGACCAACGATTCAAGCATTCAGAGAAGAAGCACCAAGTCCAGAATTAATTGCTAAGGTTAGAGAATGTATTCTTGATCCTGAACATGAACGCTGGAGTTGGACATTGGAACCTGATTTGAAGAAATCAGGTTATACAATTAGCTTTGTTAAATTCACACCACTTCCAACTGATGATCCTAATATTACTAATGCATTAAGTGCTTTAGTAAGTTCAATGGGTTTAAGGATGAAGGTTGAGCCACAAATCGTTAATGCTGGTGAGAAAAATATAACTCGTACCATCATTGTTACTGATCCTAATGGTAATGAAACGAGAACTGATCAGGTAGTTCACTTTACTTCTACTGGTAAACGTACTCTATTGGGTGGTCAAGTTGAAGACATCCATTGGGATGCAGGTACCAACAACGGTCAATGGGATAAATTCGTGGCTCCAGCAATTGAAGGTTACACTGCAGTTAACTCACCAGTTGCAGCAGAAAAAGTAACGATAGATACTAAAGATACAGCGGTTCATATTACCTATAAGAAGAATGGCAATCCAACTAATCCAGGCGATGGGGGTCAAAAGACAACTCCAACAAGTCAACCTACCACACCTAATGAACCTACTACTACACCACAAGTTAAACCAGAAATTACTCCAACTGAGAATACACCAGTAACGCCAAAACCAACTGTTAATGCTCCTGTTCCTCATGGGGAAAAGTCTGTAACTCCAAGCAAGCATAATAATACTGTCGCCCCTCACGGCCAAAATGGTCCCAGTTGTTAAACATGCTGTTTCTTATAAAGGTACTGTTGTGCCAGAGGCTCAAGTAGTTCCTAATAAGAAGGATTCGAACACTGCTCATCAGTTGTTCCAGCAGGGTAATTTGGATGACGCATAAATTACAGGAACTACGGCTCAAGGAATGCAGAACGATAAGAACTTAAAGCATTTGCATCGAGCAGGAGTTTATTATTTACAACTTAATATGCGAAAGAATCGCGTTTTCTCTAATGCTAAAATGCGTCACGCACTAAATTTAGTATTAGATAAAAAGCAACTTGCACGTAAAGTTTTGGCAGATGGTTCTACGCCAGCCGATACTTTTGTAGCACCAACGCTAGCCAAGGATCAAAGTACTGGTGTCGACTTTGCTAAGGAAATGAAGCCAGAAGAGACGCACAACGTAGCTAAAGCACAAAAATTATGGAATGAAGGATTAAAAGAAGAGGGTAGAAAAAAGGCAGACTTAACTTATTACACGTATGATCAGACGATTAATAAAAATATTGCCCAATTCGTTCAATCACAGGTTGAAACTAAGTTAAAGAATGCCAAAGTCGAAATTCATGCGGTTCCTGCGAAAAACGTTCAGGATAATGTCATGCGTGGTAATTTTGATATGTATCTAAGCTTGTGGTTAGCTGACTATACAGATCCAATGAGTGATATGGATGTTTTACAATCAAATAATTATTAAAATCATGGTAGATATAATAGTGCCGATTATGATAGATATGTAAAAGCAGCTAAGAGTAAAAGTGCTGAAGAAACTGATCACTATTGGGAAAATATGCGTAACGCGCAGAATCAGTTGACCAAGGATACAGCCGTAGTGCCTCTTTACAATATGACTGAGAGTCATTTGGCAAGAAAGAATTTAAGAGGAGTATTATGGCACCCGGTTGGTGAAGTTGATTATACTAGATCCTATTTTGATTAAATGAAATAAACTCCAAGGTTCAAAAAAATCTTGGAGTTATTTTGTTATGCATAATTATAATTATGTAAAGTGACGATGAAAAGAAAAATACTTGGTCATTTGACCAAGTATTATCAGAGGGGAAAGTTCGATTTTTGTTAATAGTTATTTAGACGATTGTTGTCTGTCTTTTTAACTTTAACTGGGGTAGGAGCTTTAATTAAAACGAAACTGATAGCCATGAGGCCTAAAACTATCATTGTGGATAGAAGTACTTTAAACATTGCCCTCATTCCTTTCTTTTGTTTGATTTTAATATACAGGACAAAAATTAAGAATTGTTAGGCAAAAGGTAATATATTGCTGAAGAATTCTAAGAAAAAGTTGACGTTGATCAAGTTGTGATTTTGTTTGCTCTTTTAAACTAATTAATGAAATGAGGAGGAACATCTATGGTTAAAATTCAACGCTTTTTTATCAAATATAAAAGACAGATCTTAATAACAATTACTATTTTGCTTATCTTAGCTGAAATCTTTCAGTGGGTATTCAAATTAACATTGTTATATCAAATTCTGATGGCAGTTGCCGGTGTAATTGGCGTAATTCCGATAATTTTAACTGCTATATCATCCTTGAAGGTCAAGTTAATTTCAATTGATGTCTTAGTTTCTTTAGCCGTGATTGGTGCTTTTACTATTGGTGAATTTAATGAGGCCGCAATCGTTACTTGGCTCTTTATGCTGGGCGAAGTTCTGGAAGATTTTACGCTTAAAAAGACAAGATCCGCAGTTTCTGATTTGGTTAGTATGGCTCCACAAACAGCATTAGTAGTGCAAGAGGATGGGTCTACCGAAGAAGAGGATGTTGATTTTATCGATTCTGGCGATCAAGTAGTCGTTAAAACTGGGGACCAAGTGCCAGTAGATGGGAAGATTATTAGTGGTAGTGGCAATTTGGATGAAGCTAGTATCAATGGTGAGTCTAGATTAGTAAATAAGGGTGTCGGGGATGCAGTTTATGCCGGCACTATGCTTGAAAATGGTAATTTAACGGTTGAAACTACGGCGGCTGGTGAGGACACTACTTTTGGCAAAATCATTGAAGTAGTTGAAGAAGCCGAGGATTCTAAGTCTCATACAGAAAAGCTGATTAATCGTTTTGCCAAGTATTATACGCCATTGATTTTAATCATAGCTCTTATTGTAGGTGTGATTACACGCAACTTTAAGTTAGCGATCACAATTATGGTTCTTGGTTGCCCCGGTGCATTAGTAATTGGCGTGCCTGTTTCTACAGTGGCTGGTATAGGCAATGGTGCCAAGAACGGCATTATTTTTAAGGGTTCACAAGTTATGGATGAGATGCGGAAAGTTGACGAAATTGCTTTTGATAAAACGGGCACATTAACTATTGGTCACCCAGAAGTAAGTGCTGTAAGAGTTTTAAATGGAGATAAAGCCAAGATTATTAAACTAGCTGCCGCGATTGAAAAGAAGAGCAATCATCCGTTAGCTAATACGATTGCAAAGATGGATCCCTTTGTCATTGATGCAGTGGTTGAGACTGTTAAAGGTGAGGGAGTTATTGCTACATATGAACAAGAGAAGTATTTTGTAGGCAATTTACAACTGGTTGAAGAAAATACTAAAAAAAATGCTGAATTGGAAAAAATTGCAGATGATTTAAGCAGCCAGGGCGATTCGATTGTTGTCTTTTCAAATCGAGATCAAAGTTTGCTAGCTATATTCGGGATCAAGGATCAACTTCGTCCACAAGCCAAAAAAGCTTTGCTAAAACTGAAGAAACTTGGCATTAAGAAGCTAGTTATGCTGTCTGGTGACAAGCAACAAACAGCAGAAAAAATTGCAACTGAATTACCACTTGATGAAGTTCACGGAGAGCAGTTGCCTAGCGATAAAGCTACTTTTATTAAAGCTGAGCAACAAAAAGGAAACAAGGTCGCGTTTATTGGTGATGGCATCAATGATGGACCAGCCTTAGCTAGCGCCAATGTCGCAATTGCTGTTGGTAATGGTACAGATGTAGCTGTTGATGTTTCTGATATTGTTTTAGTCAAAAACGATTTAAAGCAAGTAGCTTACGCCTTTTCTTTATCCAAGAGAACGATTCTAAATATGAATGAGAATATTGCGCTTGCTTTGTTAACTGTTCTGATTTTGTTTATTGGGTTATTCGTGGGCTATATCGAGATGGCTAGTGGGATGCTAGTTCATGAATTGAGTATTTTAGTAGTCATTTTAAATGGTATGAGATTATTGAAAAATCGCTAATAACTTGATGATCATCAAGTTTTGAATCTGAATTAGGCTTTACCATAAACACGAGAAAGGAAGTTCAAGTTATGAAGAAAGTAATGATGAAGTTAGATGGCATGACTTGCCCATCTTGTTTAACTAAAATTGAAAAGGCTGTAGAGGAAACTCCTGGAACAGACAATATTAAGGTTTTATTTAACGCTGGAAAATTAAAGTTCGTGATGGATCCGACTAAAACTAATTCAGATGAAATTAAAAGCGCCATTGAAAAGATGGGTTACGAAGTTAAAGGTGTTAAGGAAAAGGATATTTAAAAATGAACGCAGAAGAAAAGTATCAAGCAGAGTTAAAACAGAGTGATATTGATCATCATACTCCGACTGCAGGCGCAATGATGGGTCATATTATTGCTAATTTGGCTATTCATTCATTAAAAATTAATCAAGCTAGTTTGTTTGCTAGGGGTGCAGCTAGTTTGTTTTTAAGCGAAAATGCTAAGAAATGGTTAGATTTTGAAAAAGAAGAATTCGAGCAGTTGAATCACTTGTTAGTTAATAACGGTGAAAGCATCCCTACAACTACTGACCAATTTAAGGAATTCACCATGTTAGAAGAAAATGGTGCAGATAAATACGATTATGGGGATGCACAACTCTTTGCCTTAGTTAAAGACTTTGATACACAAACTTTATTTATTACTAAGGCAATTGCTTTAGCTGAAAAAGAAGATTGGCCAGAGCTTGCTCAAAACTTAACCAATTTATTAGCTTGGATTAAGGAGCAAATTCGTCTTACGCAAAACTTCTTAGGCCATGATTTGCGTGAAGGACTATATAATGAAGAAGACGAAGACGATGATGATGACGATTTTTAGTTAAAAGGTGAAGAAAATGGCAGATTTATGTGTACGTTTGGTTCCATTATTTAATACTTTAAATGAGGCAGATCAGTTAGAGATAGAAAAGCTGGTAAGAAAGAAGAACTATCAAAAAGGTGAACTAGTAATGGATCCGACCGGCAATAATCTAGTCATTGTCGCATATGGGAGTGCCATGCTTTATAGCTTAGATAAAAATGGTCATGAAAATATTACGCAGATTCTTCATACAGGTGATTATGCTGGTGAAGACTGGCTACTTGGTAAAAATGATGGCTCTATTTATGTCGAAGCAACGGGAAATAGTAAGATTTGTCTATTGAACAGGCAAGACTTTTTAAATCTGTTAAAAAAGCAGCCTATGCTAAGCATTAAGTTGCTTGAGCAAAGTATGACTAAGATGCAAACAATGCAAAGGCAAATAGATCTGTTGTCTTTGCCTAAAATTGAAGATCGCTTATCTGAGTATTTACAAGAATATGCGGTAAAAGTTGGTAAAAAGACGTTTAATTTGCCGTTAAAGATGAAGGATCTAGCATTATATTTAGGAACTACGCCGGAAACTTTGTCACGTAAGTTTGCCTTGCTGGAGAAACAAGGCGTGTTAACGAGAAAACTACGCAAAATTATTTTGAATTAACAAAAAAGCAGAGCAAAGCTCTGCTTTTTACATTGATAAAATTATGTTAAGTTTTACTTGCCGATGAAGTTTTCTGGGATGCACCCTGGTTGATCATTTGAATAGAAATATCTTTCTTACCAAGAGGGTAGAGAATGCTGGCACATAGAGTCAACTTGTCCTTCATACCTTCACCAACAACCATCGTGATGGCATAGTCGTCAATCCATTGCATCTGATCATGATTTAAACTGGTTTGAATTTCGTTACAAATGACATCGATCAATTGATCGCTTAAGGCATCTTTTTTAAAGATAACGGTCAAATCATCAATACCAGATGGCATGTGTTCGTAAGAAACATGGTGACGGTTGAAAATTTCTATTAATTTTAAGGTAAAAACAGCGCCTTTATTAAGCATGTATTTTCTCAAATAAAGGGCCGCAAAGTTTTTACCACCAGCGATACCGGTAATCGTGTGCTTAGGTTTCAGGGTTAACTTCAGCATTATTCGGCGTACCAGTAACAATTAAGCTCACATCTTTTGGCTCAAGAAAGCGAGTTTTAATACCTTGATGCTGCAAAATTTTAGCTATTAAAATAGCGTTTAAACGCTCACCGTGAGCCTTAAAGGATCGGCATTAGGATAATCTAATTGTGGCAAGGTTAACAGCATACGCTTGATTTCAGCTAGCTCTGATTGTGGCAAATCAAAATACTGGGCAATTAGTTCGTAGCGCTGTAAATTTTATTAACGATATCCTGATAATTATTGCTTCTCAAACTAGTGTAAGCATAGGTGATTAGTAAATCAGTCACCTTAGTATCATCACTATTTCTTTTTCCAGGTGCGGATACTACAATAACTTTGCGTTCGGGATCATTTTTGACGATGTTTAGTGCTTTATCGACACTATTTCCGGCAGCTAGAGAGGAGCCGCCAAACTTAACAACTTTCATATCTATTCCTCTAAATGAATTGCTTTAAATCTAAAATTGAACTGATAGCTGCTTCCATGTTGACTGGATCAATTACTTTTTCAACGTGTGGTTCGTGGTCAAACAAGGTGCGTACACCGATGGATAATTGACCACCCAATTCATCATGCAACTTCTTAATAGCAGCTACGCCAGTTTGAGGACAAACTCTACCTGTAATAGCCTCATAAACGGTTTCAGGGAACTTATAAGGACTAGCAGTAGACACAATCACCATTGGTGTTTGATCGTTTGTCTTGCTCTTATATTGCTGAGCAACGTATGAACCTACTGCAGTATGAGGATCAATTACGTAGCGATCATAATTGTAGACGCGGTGAATTTCTTCTTTTACTTCATCTTCAGTGGCAAAACCAGCCGCAAAAATAGTTTGTAATTTGTCTAAGACCTCTTTGTCGACTTGGTAATGACCTCTTTGCGTTAATTGATTCATTAGACTAGCAATTTTTTCATTATCTTTATCATATAAATCGAATAAAAGTCGTTCTAGATTGCTTGAAACTAAAATATCCATTGCTGGTGCGTTAGTTAAATGGAACTTACGACGCTTGTCGTATTCACCTTTGGCAAAAAAGTCAGTAAGAACGTTGTTTTCATTTGAAGCACAGATCAATTTGTTGATTGGCAAACCGAGTTTTTCTGCATAGTAACCAGCTAAAATGTCGCCGAAATTGCCTGTAGGTACGGTAAAGTTTACTTTGTCGCCCAAGTTGATTTCACGACGGCGAACCAATTGACCATAAGTGTAAAGGTAATAAGAAATTTGAGGAACAAGACGACCAATGTTCATTGAGTTAGCAGATGAGAATTGGAAACCGTTTTGGTTTAGTTTCTTTCTGAAGTTTTCATCGTTAAAAATCTTCTTTACTTCAGTTTGCACATCGTCAAAGTTACCCTTGATCGCGATGGCTTCCAAATTGTCGCCGTGTTGACTGAGCATTTGTTTAAGTTGGACAGGGCTAACGCCGCCTTCAGGATAGAAGACGATGACGCGTGTACCTTTTTGGTTAGCAAAGCCGCGCATTGAAGCAGTTCCGGTGTCACCAGAAGTAGCAGTCAAGATAATGATGTCACGATCGATTTTCTCAATTTGTACTGCACGTGTCATTAGCTGTGGTAACATCTGCAAAGCAATATCTTTAAAAGCTAAAGTTGGACCGTGAAAGAGTTCCATGTAAAAATTATCGTTGTGTTTTTCAATTGGCACAATGCTGCGGTCGTCCCATTGTTCGCTATAAGCATTGATTACTGCAGATTTAATTTGATCCTTAGAAAAATCATCAAAAAATAAGCTAATGATCATTGCTGAAATTTGCTTATAAGATAACTTAGGTAAATCTTCTAGTTGAAAATTAGCTTTTGGGAAATCTACTGGTACATAAAGTCCACCATCTTGGGCCAACCCTTGGATGATTGCGGCTGGTGAAGTTAACGCATTGTCTTTTGCGCCTCGAGTACTACGATATTTCATAAAAATCTTCCTCTTCTTATTTAAGTGATGAATATATTTATTTAACATTGTAACTTGTTTTGCCCATGTGTTACAATCATAAAAATAAGAAATTCATTAAAAAATAGGGATATAGGAAAATGGCAATCAAAATCGCATTACTTGGTTTAGGAACCGTTGGTTCCGGTGTTTTAAAAATAATCAAAAAAGATTAAACAAACAAGTGGAGAAGAGATTGTTATTAAAAAAGCCCTTGTTTGTAATCTTAAGAAGCACCAAGATATGGCTAAAGAAGTCGAATTGACGACTAACTTTGATGATATTTTGCATGATACAGAAATTAAAATTGTAGTTGAATTAATGGGCGGTTTGCATCCCGCTAAGGGATACATCTCTGATGCATTAAATGCAGGCAAGAATGTGGTTACTGCCAATAAGGACTTGATGGCTACTTTTGGTTCAGAACTTATTGCCTTGGCTGCTAAAAATAAGTGCGATTTGATGTACGATGCGAGTGTAGCAGGCGGTATTCCTATTTTGCGTACTCTTAGCACCTCTTATGCTAGTGACAATATTTCAGAAATTCAGGGAATCATCAACGGTACAACGAATTACATTTTGTCGCAAATGGGCGAAAAAGGCTTAAGCTACGATGAAGCATTGAAGAATGCCCCAAAATTAGGTTTTGTTGAGGCTGATCCAACTAACGATGTCACTGGAAAAGACGCTGCCTATAACATTGCAGGTAAGCTCTTTGTGAAAGTTGCGCCGTGTCTTTTGCCTAATAATGCGATTATGGCGCATATTAAAAATGAATTAATGCTCTGTAAATTAAGAGTCAAAGTCTTGGCACAGCGATTTTTACTGGACCAGGTGCAGGTAGTTTAGCCACTGCCAATTCCGTAATGAGTGATGTAATTGCGGAAACCAGTAACTTTGTCAAACAGACTAATGGCAAACCCTTCAGTAATTTCTCTAGAACGATGAAGTTGACCAGTTCAGAAGAGGTCAAGTATCCTTATTACTTATCTTTTGAAACTGAAGAAACTTTGCTTGATTTAAGTGAACTACTTTCGACATTAGAAATTCCAGTTAGAGAAATTAAACATGTTGATGAGAAGACAATTGTGGTAACTGAAGAAATAAGTCGCAGACAATTGCAAGACTTAGCAATTCAAGACAAATATTTGAGAGCCAGTTACAAGATCTTATAACGATTGTGAGGGGAGTTATAGATGATTATTAAGGTACCAGCTTCAACGGCAAATTTAGGGCCAGGATTTGATTCTATAGGGATGGCCGTTTCACTTTACTCAGAAGTAGAGGTCTTAAGTATTTCAGATCGTTTTCAAGTTGACCATGTAATGCCTAAGATTCCTCATGATAAAAATAATCTGATCGTGAAGACTGCGCTCACCGTTTATCCAGGATTAGAGCCACTTCATTTGCGCGTGAATAGCGATATTCCGCTTGCTCACGGCTTGGGTAGCAGTTCTAGTGCAATTGTCGCAGGAATCGAATTAGCTGATCATTTTGGCAAATTAGGCTTGTCTGATGAAGAGAAAGTCCAGATTGGTGCTCAAATTGAAGGCCATCCTGATAACATTGCTCCTACGATTTTAGGTGGTCTGGTGGTGGGAACCGAAGTAGACAATCATTTTGATGCGGTAAAAGCTCCACTTCCTCCATATAGCTTGGTAGCATATGTGCCTGATTATAATTTACCAACCAAGAAGGCGCGGGGCGTTTTACCAAAAGAATTGCTATTAAAAGAGGCCACTCATGGTTCCGCGATCGCAAATACGCTCGTAGCTAGTTTGTTTGCCCAGAACTATGAGATGGCCGGAGAATTGATGGAGAAAGACGTTTTCCATGAACCATATCGTGAAAAATTGGTACCAGAGCTTTTGAAGGTAAGAGAAGTAGCTCATCAAAAGCATGCTTTAACAACCTACCTTAGTGGTGCAGGTTCAACGATTATGACTTGGATTGAAGATAAGCACGTCAAAGGCTTTTTATCAGGACTTAACAAGCATGACTTAAAGGCTAATACGCTTGTTTTACACCCCGATGAACACGGCGTACAAATAATTGAATAAAAAGAAAAGTGACCTTGAATTTTTATTCAAGGTCACTTTTTGATTAAAGGATAATTTATTTATTGCTGCCGCAAATTTTTTACCAAAGTTAGCTGGTGCCATATGTTGGATAGCCGGATAGATAGGCCCCATGCCTGTTCCAATAATTAGAAAACCGATTACTGCTAAGTAGTATTGAGATGATGGAATAAGCACTAATAAAATTCAAATGGCTTCTGTGATTAAACCAATTCGAATGAGCTTTTTATCAGATAAGCGGTGAGAGATAAAACCAGCAATTAGTCGTCCTAACATCAAACCACCAAAAAGCAAAGAACCAAATGATGCAATGAGCTCTGAATTAATATTTCTTTTAGTACCGGCAAAATAGCTAGATGTTCATAAAAAATAAGTGGCTTCACCTGCATAGTAAGAAAAGAAGGTGAATAAAGTAAAAATCACGCCAGGTACCTTCAATGAGGACATGATGCCGACTGATTCAGAGGTTTCACTGTCTACATTAGCTTTCTCGTTAACTTTCCATAGTGGCAGAGAAATGATGCAAACGAATAAGATAAATCCTTGTAATATTGCAGTCCATAGGTAACCCGCATGCCAATTAGCTTTGAGTAAAGCAAATGCCATGATATTTGGACTTATTATGGCTCCTACACCATAGAAACAATGCAAGAAGTTCATGACCCGTGGAGAATAATTACTTGCAACGTAATAATTTAGGGCGGCATCAATTGATTCGGCACCTAGACCATAAGGCATTGCCCAAACAAGTAATTGCTAATATTGGTTGACAGAAGAAAACCCTAATAGACCACATACAGTTAAAGCGATTGAAATAATGACAATCCACTTGACGGCCATTTTTTTGATTAAATGTGGACTGAATAAAGATGAAATTACAGTCATTAAAGAAATAGTCATTGAAATATAGCCGGCATAAGAGCTCGGTACATTTAAACTTGATTGCATTGCTGGCCAACCGGACCCAAGTAACGAATCAGGTAGTCCCAGACTAATAAAGGCTAAATAGATGACGGCTAATAATAAAGATCCCAATGTTGTTTTCTTTCGTAAAAAGTATTTCAATATACTTTTTATTCTAGTTTTTCTTTATTAATTATAGCATTAAAGGATAAAATCCAAGAGTCAATTGAAAGTAAAAAAGACAGCAGATTTTTTGAACTGTTGTCTTTTTAGATGTTTAATTATCAAAAGTTTCTGTGAAGCTATCGCCATCAACAAGCATTCTTTTGGCGTTTACCGCATACCAGTAAGGCATGACTACCACGCCATCTTCTGTTTCTGGCTCGCAGTCGGCCATTTCTAAGACATTTTCGAGATCTTGTTTGTTAATTTGCGGATATAGTTTCAACAGGGCATCTTTAGTCATACCAGTTTGCTTAAAGCCACTATCCTTATAGTTTTCTTTGAAGATGTCTTTAAAGTCGTTTAAATCGTAACGCGGCTTGAAATCGTCATCGAAGTACTTGATTTCGATGTTTTCGATTTCCATGAAAGCTCCTAGTTGGTTAGCTAAATGTGGCAACTTATTGGCGATTTGCTCAATAGTGTAGCCATCTTCTGTAGTGGTTTTAGCGTTGTCATGTTGCTTGAGCCAGGCCTCTCTGACATCGTGGATGTCGTCGCGAGTATTGATAGTGTCTTTTACCTTTTGAATAAGATCGTTGTGATGCTTAACAGCTTTTTGCCATTCCAAGCGGTTGGAGTACATTTGGCGGTAACTAACAGGGAAGGGATGGTTGATCGTATTAAAAATGAAGTTAAGTTTATCGGTTGAGTATGAATCTAGTTCATTTTCTTTCCAAATTAATTCGTAATATGAGCTCATGATAGTCCTTTCTATATTTTTATTTATTCAATAGCTTTAATTATTTTTTTGTTCTTATCAATCCCATTTTGAGCTTCTATAACTGATTGTTCAATTTCTTGAATATGATTATTTTGCATTTGTTTATCAGAAAAGAACTTTGGATTGTTTTTGTAGAATGATTCCAGTTTGTGATAATAATCAATTAATTTATTTTGAAAATCTATATCATTCTTGTAGAAGGTAATGAGTAATTTCCCATGATTCCAATTAGGAAAATCTTCATCTAAGCAAATAGGAAAGTTGTCCGCTTGATGCATTTCCCATAGATCACTATAGAAGTCTGTAACTTGATTTGCTTCTTTTGATAAGAAGTATCTGTCATCTTCTTGAACAAGCCAACCTTTATCAATAAATTTTTGAGTTACTTTTGGTACATTCAAATTGTAGGTAAAGATAAAATATTTAGGGATTTTAGCGGTGGTAAGTCTACCTTTTTTGATTTTGCCCCACCAAATTAATAGAAGTAATTCACGCAAACTGAAATCTGTATTTGTATCATATTTGTCGGTGTACTTAGGATAATCAAATGATCTACCAAATTGTTTATCATAATCTGGTTGGCTTTCTTGCACTTTACGGTATTTGGTCCAAACTTTCGATTGCTCATCTTCATATTTTTTCCAAGCTGCTGCATTTTTCTCATTAAAAGGTGTAGGAGGTATTGACGCATATTTATTGTCTTCTGAGCCTTGCCTTGATTTCTCATCCGAATTTTCAGAATGGAGTTGAGAAGTGCCAATTAGTAATTTAATTCTCTCAGCTAATTCGTTATTTTGTTTAGATAATTTGGTATTTATTTTTTTGTAGTCGTAAATTTTAATTAACAACCAGATAATTATTGCAATTAAAATTAGTAATATCATTGCCATTTTGATCCTCTTTATGATGATACTAGGTTGCTTTTAATTTATCCGAAATGTTAACCTTTTAAAACTATTATATCTTAAGTATAGTAGAGAAGATAAAAGTCGAGAGATAATAAAAACTCATAATGGAATTTCTTCCAATATGAGTTTTTTGTTAAATATTCAATTGTCTTACTTTTCTAGACTATCTCTTGCTCCTTGAAGCGACCGTATACCTTTTCAACTTCACTTACGCTCATGAAAGCGTATGGGTCAGCTTTTTGAACAATTTGACGAATATCATACATATCGTAGCGGTCGATAATAGTGATCAAAACCGTCTTTTCAATGTGGCTGTAGGCACCTTCAGCATCGTGCAAAATGGTAATTCCACGGTGCATTCTGTTTTGAATACCATCAATGATGTGTTGGGGATGCTGAGTTACGATCATAACCTGCATCTTCTTATGCTGCGTGTAAACAGCATCGATTACACGGCCGTTAATAAAGATGGTTAAAGCAGAGTATAAAGCTCTTGTCCAGCCAAACATGAAACCAGCTGCGGCAATAATGATTAAGTTAATAAAGATATTAAACTTACCGTAGCTAATGCCAGTCTTTTGACGAATAACGATCCCTATGATGTCCAGCCCACCGGTTGAAATTCCGTTCTTAAGTGCAAAACCAGTACCAATACCGTTAATTGTCGCACCGAAGATCGCACAGACAACAGGATCAAGATCCATATGCAATGGTTGAATGACATGCATCATGATTGATCCTAGGACAACTGCCACAATCGTAAAGAACGTGAATTTATGTCCGATCTTAACCCAAGCCAAGATAAACAATGGAAAGTTTAAGACGAAGTACATGATTGAGGTGGACAGCGTGAATGGTAAGTATCGTTCACTGACAGTGTTAATTAACTGCGCAAAACCTGTGATTCCGGATGAGTACATGTGTCCTGGCGTCCAGAAGAAGTTTAACGCAACCGCCACAGCAATTGAGTAAAAGAGGGACGCTGATAACTTAGACAAGAAGTTATAGCGCCTGTTGAATTTATCTAATTGATCCATTTATTTTCCTTTTCAGTAACTATAAATGCCGATATATCAAGCTTTCTATAAAGTACTGTGCAACATTTGTGCAACAGCTATTTTTAAGTAAATTAATTATATCATTTTGATAGCTCATTTAAATCAGAGATTATTTTATTATCTTCTGATTTCTTAAGCTCATCAATTAAGTAAGCATAATATTTTAAAGTTGTGGCAACATTACTATGTCCTAATCTCTGACTAATAGCCACAATATCTACATGCTTCTTAATTAAATATGCAACGTGGATATGTCTCAAACTATGAAAGTGAATATTCTTATTGATGTTAGCATCTTTTAGTAAACTTCTCAAAGTTGAATTTGCAGTTGCAGAAGTAGGTGGTAGATTATTTTCTGCAGGATTACCAAAAACAAATTTGCATTTATTAGTTTTCAAATCATTAAGCCGTTCAAGTAAAAAATCATTAACCTTAATTTTACGAATTGAACTTTTATTTTTAGTCGGGCCCATCTTTTTACGTTCCCAACTCCATGATTTATTAATATCAATAATATTATTGTTAAAGTCTATATCATTCCATTGCAAGCCGGATATTTCACCTAATCTAGCACCAGTGAAAATAGCGGTTAGGATCATGTAGTACGATGGCATACTAACATCTAATTTGTTAATAGTAGTTTGGGTTAATTTCTTAATTTCTTCAATATTTAAATAGTTTACAGCTAATTCTCTATCTTCATTGCCATGAACTTGAACTTGCTTAGTAAAATCAGCCGATATAAGTCCATCAATAATAGCCGAATTAACACAAGCTCTAACACTACCATTTAGTTTCTTTACGGTAACTGGTGCATGTTCCTTAGCTGTAAAGTTAATAAATTCCTGGTACTTGGTTCTAGTTATATCTTTAATGGTTAAATTACCAAAATAATGCCTAACCAAGTTTATTTCATAGTTGTATTTAGTACTGGTGGCAGGGGAACAATTAGGCTTTTTATAGGTCTCAAACCATTTCTGCATATAATCAGCAAAGACAGGATTCTTGGTAACATCTACACCTGAAATGGAAGCAGCTTCCATTTTAATTCCATATTGTTGTGCTTCTGCTTTGGTTTTAAAGCCACCTTTTGATTTTTGCTTTAATACGGAAACATGCTGCTGCTTTTCTGGATTCCAGCGTGTTTCTCTTTTAGAAAATCTGACATACCAAGTTTTACCACGCTTCTTAATTGATGCCATAAAAACCTCCTTGGAAATCTTGATGCGCGCTCGGCACGGGCACCCCAAGAGCATTTAACTCAGGGATGCACCGCATGAAAAGCACCGTAAAAAGTGCTTTTTTATTTTGCTTTAGATAAAACTGATGTTCTTTTAAAACTCTTATTAAAACCCGTACCGCAAATGCGATACGAGTTAAAAACATAAAAAGCTCTTTATCAATTACTAAGAAATGACAAAGAGCTAAGGGACTAAATCCCACGTCTATAATAATAAAGGAGCTTTCCTCCCAGTACCTTTATTATTACATTTTTATCGATTCTTAGCTACTTATTTAATAAATTTAATTAGAAATCCGATTATGGTACAACTTGCTGCAACAATTGATATTGCTGTAGTAATAAACCAAACCTTTTGCTGTTCAAATTTGGTATTTACTTTTTCAAATTTAAGATCAACTTTATCAAAGCGTTTATCTATTTCATTGAACCTTTGGTCAAGATCTCTTAAAAGATTTGCATTGTTAAGTTCCATCTTTGCATCTAGCTTATTAATTTCATTTTTTAACTCTTCATGAGTAACATATTTGTCCATAGGTGGTTCGCCTCCACCACTATTATCTGATGATTTTGAGGTATGACTCAAGTTTTGTGGTTTAAATTCTTTATTTGAATGAATGGACATCACTTTATTAGTTTGACTTGGCATTATCAATCACCTCTGAAGGAATAACAGTGTCAAAAAAGGTACTTTCATTTTCATCATCCGCTGGATGGGTAAGATCGTTGGCGGAAACTGAAAAACGATAGCCAACTAATTTATATGGTTGAAATTGAAGCTGAATGTGTTTATCATCAGATCTGACTTCAACTAGTGCAGAAGGAAAATTCATCTTAAAGGTTAATCTGAGCAAACCATTTTCAGGAAGATCTTTAACCAAAATATCTGATTCTTGGTAGAGTAGTGGACGATCAAAACTGGTCTTTTCATAAGTAAACAGGTGAAAATATACTCTTTCGTCGTTTGAAAAATAGTTTTTAAAATTATCTGGAAGATAAACAATGCATTCGCAAGATATATCCTCATATTTGCTGCCTTTAATCGGTAACATATAAATTTGTTTTCCAGAAGAATCCATTATCTTAAAAGATATAATGGAGATATCATATTTATTTTTTATTTCCATTTGTTGAACTCCTTTCGTACAAAGTAAATCCGAGTCCGTCTGCCGTGGGGTGGGCGGGCTTTTTGCTACTTCATGTTTTTAGCAATAGCTGGTGATTTATAGAAGTACTTGATTGAATTAGGATTTTGAAGAATTAGCTGCTTAATTGAACGTCCATTTTCATTAATTGTAGTGGCTCTTAAACCGCCACCGTAATCATTGTCACCTGCATCAAGCCAGTAGGGATCAATGCCTAACCATTTAAATCCTTGATGGTTATAAGTCCATGTATTCATCCAACGATGCTTGTAAGCGTATTTGTTAGCTTTTTCCATGTACTTTAAATTTCCACTGACTTTACGATAAATTTTCTTGTTTTGTTTATATAAGGTGAAGGTACCATGTGGTGAGTTCGCATTTAATTTAGGTAGGGATATGGTATGAGCAGTTATCTTCATCTTGTTTAGCTTATTGAGATTGTAGCCGTACCATGTGCCTCTGATTGACTTAGGCGTGGTTACTTTTGCACCTCTGTAATAAGCTGCATCAACTTGATTAGAATGGGTAATTGCAATTGTGGAAGCAGTAGCAAATATTCCCAGTGAAGTTAGTAGTGTTTTTAAAAGTTTATGTTTCATTGTCGTTCCTCCAAAATTATTTCAGATCAATGGTCATGTCGTAGGTGTGGTCGAAGTCGTCAGCATCAATACTGTCATTGTTATCTTGTTGCTGACAATCAAATTTGAGTCTCAATGACTTAACATTATTGATTTTGTTTAATTTATAAATAGGAACGTAGAGTGTACCAGATTTAGAAATGCCTTTGTCTTGATCGTCCCAATCTTCTTTTGTTTCGATGTCGTGTTGCTCATCAATGCTTGGAATACTTACTGTAGCTGAGTCCATGTTAACTGTAATATCCTTAAGAGCCTTGACCTTAACATTAATGGCTAGCATACCTTGTGTTGACTTTCTACCTCTCTTGGAACCGTAGCTGTAGCCTTTTTCAATTTTGTAGACAGTAACACTGTTTACTTTAGCGTTAGCAGCTGACCAGGAGGTATCAGGATTCCCACCGATTGCGTACTTTTTAGAATCTGTGTAGTAGATCTTTTGACCATCTAAGCGAATATATTTACTAGTAGCTGATGAGTCTGAGTTTTGTGCGGTATTATAGTTTGTTTTAGGTTGAAGTGCAGTAGAAATAGGGCCACAAATGCAGAACCAAACAATTACTAATAATATTGTTAATAGTGTATGTACTACTTTCTTTTTACCATGAAGATCCTTTTTACTACGATCGGTAATGCGCCAATAAAGTAATCCAAGCAAAGCAAGAAAGGCAACGACAGTGAAAATACTACTTGGTGAACTATCATTAAGACTAAGAACACCTACTATAAGAATTAAAACTGTAATAGCCCAGAAGCCCCAATCTTTTAACCATTTTTTATCTTTTGCTTTTTTATCATGCTGGATAGCGTAAATGATTAAAACTATTCCTGCAATTACCGCAATTAAACCTGCCATTTTCATTCCTCCAAAATATTTTTAAAACTATGCTATTTCTTTTAATAAATAATAAACATGCTTAGGGATGCCAAAGGCTTTTGCAAATTTGTAGTAAGTATCAAAGCGGTAGTCATTTTCCTTACAGTATTTTTGCAAAAGCTTAATAGCAAATATATTTGCACTGGCTTCACCACTGTTAGCAGTTTTGGTGTTTAGATTGTAATAATGCTGATCTTCATGAAGTACATGTGCAATTTCATGTGCCAGTTGAAATGGAATCTCGGTTGGATATGGCCAACGTGCGTTCATAATAATCAATCTTCCTCCGCTGTTATAACTGATTGGCGGTGCAAGAGGCGGAAGTTTATTAGTAAACTCCACACCAATGTGATAATCAAACATTGCTGCATTCATCAAATAGCGCATAAATTTATCGTAATTTTCTTTATTTTCTATGCTAAGTTCATCAAGAGATTTAATCATAATAATCAATCCTTATTTAAATATTCAGGATGCCGTTTAAAATAGCCTTTTGCTATATCAGCATAGGTAGCTTTTAATTCATCAGGAATTTTTCCTTTATAGGGCATTCCTAAATCTTCCCAAGTAAGAGCATTATCATCACTTTTAGTATGAGGACTAGGATCGTCAGTCTTTCCTGTTAAATAGTCGGTTGTTGTATCAAATATTTCAGCAATTTGAGCAAGAAGATCATAATCTGGTTGTCTAGAGCCATATTCCCAATTGGAATATCTTTGTGCACTTATGCCCAATTTTTCAGCCGTAGCAGATTTGCTCCAATTTTTTAAGAGCCGTCTTTTTTGCAATCTTTCGCTAAATACACTCATAATTCAACCTCACTTTCATTATTTTCCTTAAACACATTGTATTACTTTTAAACGTGTAGTTTATATTTTTAAAAAATAAGTTTAAAAATATATTGATTTTTAAACAAAACGTGTTAACATAAAAAGTGTCAAGAGTTAAACGAAATGTTTAAGTGAGGTGATCAAATGGTAAGCGTTACTAAAGAAAACGCAGGTGAAATTTTTGACCAGCTCGTTACCGAAAAAGGTATGAAAAAGACCTTTATCGCAAAGCAGATTGGTATTTCGCCACAAACTCTTAACTCTAAGATCCATCATGGCGGATTTGATGCTGACTTGGCTTTTAAAGTGGCTAAAATCTTAAATGTGAATCCAACTATTTTTTTGTCAAAAAGTTACACAGATCGTTTAAAAATATGAAAGGAGTTAAACATGAACGACTTGCAATTATTTAAATTTGAAGGAAACAAAGTAAGAACTCTAAAGATTGATAATGAGCCTTACTTTGTTGGAAAAGATGTTGCCAAGATTCTTGGTTATGCATTGCCTACAAAAGCGATTCAAGACCATGTAGACAAAGAGGATCAAAAAAGTGAGATTGTGAATAAATCACAATTTTTCCAAAACGGAACAGGCTTTATGAGTGTTGATTTAATTACCGAATCCGGTGTCTATTCATTAATTTTTAGTAGCAAACTTCCCAGAGCTAAGAAATTCAAACGTTGGGTAACTTCAGAAGTTTTACCAGCTATTCGTAAGCATGGTGCTTATATGACAGATGAGAAAGCTTTTGATGTGGTCAACAACAAAGACGGATTAGCAAGTTTGCTTCAACAAGCTGCAGATCAGTTGAGAGCTAAAGATATTCAAATTGAAAAGATGAAACCTAAAGCTTTGTTTGCTGATTCAGTAGCAACCAGTAAATCAACTGTTTTGATTGGTGAGCTTGCCAAAATCCTGCGTGGCAATGGTGTTGACATCGGTGCAACAAGATTATTCCGCTGGATGCGTGAACATGGCTACCTAATCAATCGGAAAGGCAGTGATTGGAATATGCCAACGCAGAGATCAATGAACTTAGGCTTGTTCAAGATCAAAGAAACCACAATCAATCATTCGAACGGCACAACTTCGATCAGTAAGACGCCAAAGGTGACAGGGAAGGGCCAGCAGTACTTTATCAATAAGTTTTTGAAAGGGCGTGAGTTAGTTGAAGAAGGATAAAGAAAAAAGTCTTACCTCCGAAGAGAAGGTAAGACCAAATGAAGAAAATTTATTAGATTTTGAACACAAAACCAATAACACTCATATACCAATGAAAAATTGGTCAAGAGTAATCATTGAAACAGACGAAAAACAATCAAAAGTATTAGCCATTGTAACAAATAATGACTTTGAACTTGCTGATGGCTTAAGGGTTAGATTGTCGCCTATTCCGAATGATTAGCCTTTTGGTGGAAAGCTATCCTGACCGTATGAATTCTTTAAATTGATTTGACCATTGCGCTTTTGCCCAATCAATTCAGAGCCATGCTTAATAGCCTGATTTCTACCATATTCAAGTGCATCAGCTTTGTTGTTGAAAATCTTAGATGCACGTGAATTTCCGGCTTGTTTAACAGCCCATTTACTACCTCTAGGGCTAACCCAAGTTTGATTTGCCATAAAATCACCTCCTTAATTCGAGATGAATATAGTATACCACTAAATATAGTGGGAATAACAGTTTGTAGTACAAAATAATGTGGAAAAACGTAGAAAAAATTTTGAAAGAAAAAGGTATGTCGATTTATAAGCTTTCAAAAATAACCGGTATACCAGATAACACCCTAAGAAACTATCATTCAAAACATTCTGATCCAAGCTTTACCAACGCTTGCAAGATAGCAGACGCGTTAGGCATTAGCCTAGATGATTTAAGAGAGAAAAAGAGGTGATTATCATGCAAATAACTATAGAAGAATCATCACTTGAACAACTGATTGATCAAATCATGAGTAAGCGCGGCTATGTTCCAGAAAATCAAATCGTTGGAAAAACAATTAGTATTGATGAATTTGCTAAGAAATATGCCAAGCCACACGGCAAAGCATGGGTAAAAAGAAACATCTTATATCCTTTTAAACCGGATTGGTGTAGCAACATTCATCCAGGTCGAGGTGGAAAGATGACTATTTTCGAATATCCGGCTGCTATCTGGATGAATGAGCATAGGAAGGAAATTGATTGGGATGCAAAGTGAAAGATCGAAGGGGTTAGTGAGATGGATAAGTATGGCAAAACAAAGTTGGATCATTTTCTAAGCTACTTTGCAATGGCTTTTGAAAAGATCCTAGAGTTTATGTCAATCCTGCTAATACCAGGGTTGATCGTTCAGCAAACAGTGATCTATGGTGAGCATCATCCTGGAATAGTAATGCCAATTCTGATGGCGTTGCTGATTCTAGTGATTGTGGTGGGTGCTTATGTACTCACTAGAAAGAAGTAGGAGGAAACATGAGGTTATGGAACAGATTCTTGAACAAGTTTTTCATGGTCGACAAACCGATCGACTCAGCAACGTCCAACAAAATCTTTTTGCTAATTCTAATTGTCTGCATACTGCTGGTGGCAGCTTTGCAGAACTTCCAAGCAGCATCAAGAGTTTTTTAGGCATTAAAAAAGCTCTCAACTAGTCCACAGTTGAGAGCCAAAATAGAAAAAATGTTTTCAAAACAAATCTAAGGAGATTATACCACAATGCTTTACTCACAAGAACAACTTGACGAAATTAATCGTCAAAGAGAGCTAGAAGAGCTCGAAAATTTAGCCAGAAATGATCCAGACACATTAGTAGTTACTTTGCCAAGTGGGCAAGAAGCGTTAATTGGAAAATATGCAGACGATTATGTAAATGGGTACAAATCCGCAGCAGATTTTTTCCAAGGACGTTTGAATCACTACGATGGGGATCTAAACGAACTAGCAGATGAAATGAACTACGACGGTGTAGTTCCTCGTCCTAATCACATGGACTTTATTTTAGATCTAGGTAATTACGGTGATGATCTTTTGGAATTTATCAAAGATTCATATCACTGCGAAACCTTATCAAGTTATTTAGGTATTTAGGGGTAAAAGGAGAACAGATCATGACTGAAAGCAAAGAATTAATCGCATTAGATGAAAAAGAAGTTTCATTTCCAGTGAATTTTGCACCAGCTCAGATTGATTTCACTGGATATAACAAGATGAAAGATCGAATTGATCAATTGCATGAGAGCTTAGAAGGCTACGTGGTAACGAAGGATAATTTGAAAGAGTCTAAGTCTACTCGTGCAAAGCTAAATAAGCTCAAAAAGGCAATTAAGGGCCGTAAAGTTGAGATTAAGAAAAAAGCTGAAGCTCCTATCAAGGATTTCAACGATAAAGTTGAATCACTTGTTGCTGAAATCGATGATTCAAGTTCAAAGATCAGCGATGGTATCAATGTTTTTGAAAAAGAAGAAAAAGAAGTACGCCATGAAAAGAACTTAGAACACATTGCGGCTATGTGCGACATGGCAGGTGTGGATCGAGCAAAGATCAAGTATCAATCAAGCTGGGACAACAAGTCTTACAGCAAAACTAAGTTTGAAAACGAAGTTGATCAGCAAATTGCTTTGATTCAGCAAGAACAAGCTCAACTTGCTGACAACATCAAGATCGTCAGTGAAAAAGCTGAAGGCATAGGCTTACCCGCTGATCACTGGATCAAAGAACTAGATAATAATCCTTTGTCATTCGTACTTAATGCAATGTCCGAATACAAGGAAGACCTAGATGCCGTCTCTGAAGCTCAAAAGAAAACCAAGTTGAATGAACTTAACAACCTTAAAAAGCAAGGAGATAAGTACGTTGATCCTAAAACTGGTGAGATCAAAGACAAGGTGATTTCACTTAAGTTGGAAGTCAAGGGTACTCCATGGCAAATGAAGCAGCTACAAAGTTTCCTAAAGGACAACGGCATTGAATATCAAGGATTGGAGGGCTAATCATGCAATTATTAGAAAGCCCAGCCGACTGGATTGGACAAATTTGTTTCAAAGCTATCTCAGGATTGAAGCCAGAAGATGCATTGAAGGCAAAACTGGCTTTGATGAGTGCATTTGTTAATGTTCAAAGAAAGCTGCAACAACCAAGTAAGGATAAACAAGGTTATGGCTATAAATATGCTGACTTGAACGGAGTTATCAAAGCTATCCAAGAAGCAAGTTCAGATGAGGACATCGCTTATATTCAGCAACCGGTAACCATTGGTGGTCAAACCGGTATTCATAACTACTTGCTTAACAGTCAGGGTGCGATCTTCGACTTTGGTACCTACTTGCTAGACATCGGCAGTCCTAATCCTCAGGAATACGGTAAGGCTTTAACTTATGCTCGTAGATATTCGATCAGTGCAATTTATGGCATTGCTTCAGAAGACGATACGGATGCTAAAGAATTTAAAGCTAAGCCTGATTACATGACTCCTAAAGAACTTAAGGGTATGACGATTACCTACGATGGCAAGCGTAAAGACTTAACTGAAGTGTTTGCAATGGCTATGGCTGGTGATGAGTTAGCAAAGCAAGTGATCAAGGACAAAGACAATTCAGTTAATGCCAAGATTGCTATTAAGAGTATCAGCGCTATTTATGAGTTCTCTAAAGGCTTGCTGAAGGATCGTGATAAAGAAAAGTCAAAACAAGATGCCGAAGATCAAAAAATCAAAGAAATTGTTGATGGCAAGAAAGATCCATTTGCCGATATAAAGGCATAAGGAATTTTACAAGAGAGAGATTTTAATAATGGCACAAAGAAGAATGTTTTCAAAAAGAATTGTTGAGAGCGCACGTTTTTTAAAGATGCCACCTTCAACGCAGAATTTGTATTTTCACCTTGGCTTGAATGCCGATGACGACGGTGTAGTTGAAGGCTACAACGTGATGATGCAAACTGGTGCAACTGAAGACGATTTGAAGCTTCTAGTTGCTAAAGGATTTGTCACGGTTCTCAATGATGACTTGGTCACTTACATAAATGACTGGCGAGAGAACAATCGCATCAGAGCAGATCGTAAAGTTGATTCAATTTATAAGAATTTGCTGGTAAAGATGATACCTGATATTGAGCTTCAATCTTCAAGAAGACGTGCTGATACTAAGAAAAAGCCTGGTGTTAAGCGGATTGAAGATAATGGACGTCCACTGGACAACCAACGGACAACCAATGGACCGCATAGTCTAGGTCAGTCTAGGTCAGGTCAGGATAGTCTAGGTCAGGTTAGGTCATCATCATCAGTAACAACTGAGCAGGATGAGCCTGTGGATAAAGATGATGATGAAAAAAAGAAAAGACTACTAGAAGAAATTGTAAGAACAGTTGGAATGGATCCAACTCCTGCTGAAATGGCATCAATCCAGTTGCTATTTAAGAAATTATCGTGGGAAAGACTGCGTCTAGTGACATTAGCATTTAATGCTAAGGCCACTGGCGGTGGGATTGATAAGCCATACCCTTATTTGCTAACGGTATTGAAACAAAAGGTGGAGGAAAACAGATGAAAATTAGTTCAGCAGATTTAATGACACAAACGCAAGGAATGTATAAGAGCAATCGTGTATACATTTTTATTAGAAATTTAGACGTTGATAGAGATACAGCCCTGGCAATTTTAGATTTCCTCAAAGAATATTCAGATAGGTTCGTGGAATCCAAGAATTTGGACCGTAAATTTTACGAAAAACAAATTAATAATCTCTTAGGCCAACTGGATAATACAGCCGACCGTTTAAGAGAAATAGCGGCAGGAATAGAGACAGGAGAATATTAATGAGACTCAAAGTTGATTTAACCAGTGGTGATTTTGAAGAGCTCATCGGAGATATGGGACCGGTTTTTATTAATAATATTACAGCGGACGATTTTGAAAAGATTTTACGAAGTGCATTTCAAAATGGTGAGAAAACAATCGAATTTAGTAATGGATCACTGCCTAGAGACTGCATAAAGAGATGGCGAGAAGTTGGTGACGATGATGCCATTTTTAAAGCCAGGGACTTATACTTTGAAATTCAACTTTTGATTGATTTATATCCTGGCCTAGAAGACCAACTGAAAGCATTAGAAGACCATTACGGCATAGGTTACGGCTTTGAAGAATTAAAAAAGGAGTGGGACAGCAAATAATGGATAGACCTTATTGCAAACAAATAACTGATCATGGGCAAGATACTATGTACTTTGAATGTGATCAATGTGAACATACCGTGCGTCTAGATTCTTACGATGTTTTAGAATCCGAAGGCAATCTGCATTGTCCGGTTTGTGGTGCAGGCCCTGATCACTTAACTTTTAAAGAATTTGAGTAGGAGATAGCAAAATGAATAATGATGAGACAAACATTGACCTTGATTTGACCAACGTTCATGATGGACAGTATTTAACCGTAGATGATAATGACGGCACTGTTAAAATAGCACAGGTGCAAGAGAGCAGCGTTGATAATTCATACAATCTTAATCCAGTTGATATTGCTAATATCACATTGGATTTAAGTAATGACTATGACTTGCTGAAGACTTTGGTGGAAGAAGCCACAAAGGAAAAATTAGACTTAAGTGGTTTAATCATGGCTTGGCTTAAACAATATCCAGATTTATCTGCAGCATTGTTGAAGACTAAGACAGATTTAGATGATGCTAATAAGCTTGTAGCTACTTACAAGAGTCAAGTTGATGAATTAACTGATCAAAATAAGGAATTAGAAAAAGAAATCAATGATTTGCAAGCAGAAAAAGAGAAGAATCAGCAAAATACCCCATCAACCGGTGGTGCGACTTCTAATGCTGATCAGAATGCAAAACCACAAACATCAGACCAGGAAACTAATGAATCGAAAAGTAACCAGAATTAAAGTATGACTTTTTAGTTAGTCAAAGGAGTGGAGACAGTGAGTGTAAGTGAAAAGAAAAGCGTTACTAAATTTCTTAATGAAGACTTGTGGCACTACATTAATCGGGGTGGTGTACATCCTAGCCAATTGTCAAGCCCTCAACTGTCTTCAGTTCCTGGTGGCCATAGTAATACTAATGGAGTTGAAAAATCGGTTCTACATACTATGAGTGAAGCAGAAAGAGCAACATACTTAGCGCTGACTATTCTTATAGCTATTAAAGATTGCACTGATCTTAATTATGGCGGAAGGCATAGAAGTATTTTAGAAGCTTATTACATTGAAAAATTGGATAATCAAGCAACTGCAATCAAAGTGGGGCTAACTTATCGACAATATAAGTCAGCAAAAAAAGGTGCTCTTCATGAATTTATTGAAAGATATAATTTTTGGCGTAAAAAGCGTGAATGTCCTGAGCTACCAACGCTTGTTTATCCTTAGCGTACCGTTTTTGTACCAAAAATGTACCAGATTTGTACCAAAAAGGGACCAAAAATGTACCAAATATGTCCCACTTTTGTACCACGAAACAAGGTATATTGATAGTGTCGAAAATTTAGGGAGCACGAGTTAAGTTTTCGACTAGTATTCATTAAATCCTCCTTTAGAAATCAATAACTGGAACCAAGCATGAAAGCTGATCTTATCTCGGCAAAAAGACACGTTAACTTCGTGGTGTTGGTGTAAGTCCAACCTTGCTTTTAGGCTAGTAATGATTGTGCTAGCCTAGTAGAAGGTATTTCTACCTCTTACTTAATTTTTACTTTTTGTGGTATGCTACGTGGGCTGATGACGGCTTGGAAACCTTGATGCTCTTTTTACAGTGTGGTTTCCGGTGAAGTTTACAGCGGTTTGACTCCGCTGGCCACACATAGTCTGCGATGACTGTTCTTACACGAGCGGACATTCGCAAAGAACTTCTGACTTGGATGCTTATGAAGTCTTTGCTGAGCTTTGTTTATACCGTGCGTAAACACGGTAGTCCTGAGTTAAATACCGGATGTATCTTACACCAGCCAAAATGTAAGTGAGGTTCAACTCCTCATTAACTCTTTGGCCTATAGGCCACGTGTTAATCGGCAGGCACTTTATACTTAGTAACTTGAAAATATTGCTGGAACATGCCGTGCATGGGTGGGTTCGATTCCCATAGTGCCTTTAGTCCGAGATGACGTTAAACTAAACTTTCCATTTGCTTCAAGAAGTCAAGTCTTTTAATTTTAGACTTGGCTTTTTTATAATTGAATTTGAAGTAAATGGGAGGTAATGATCAATGAGTGAATTTACAGAAAAAATTATTGCCAAGAAATTAGAATGGAAAGAAGAATATATGCGTAGTAAGAATTTCACATGTGGCTATTGCGGTGCATATGTTTCTAGTAATAAGGGCATGCCACTTCAAGAACTAACGCAAGGATATTCTCCAAATTTTGCTCATCTTCACAGTATTGGTGTATATATATGTACTAATTGCTATATGCCAACTTTTATTTATGATGATATTCAAGTACCGGGTAATAGATATGGCTCACCAGTTAAAGGTGTTCCTGAAAATGTAAATAAAGTGTATGAAGAAGCTAGAAGTTGCTATGCAGCTAATGCGTATACTGGCACGGTGCTTTTATGTAGAAAACTATTAATGCACGTTGCTGTAGATCTAGGTGCCAAGGATAATCTTAGATTTATTGAGTATATAAATTATTTAAATGACAAACACTTTGTTAGTGTTAAAAGTCATGATTGGATTGATCAAATTCGTAAGTATGGCAATGAAGCAACACATGAAATACAAGTTAATTCTCAACAAGATGCACAAATGATTTTGAAGTTTTGTGAGATGTTGCTAAAAATGAATTATGAATATCCTTCTATTATTGAAGAATCGGATAATAAATAGTTATAAGTCAGCATAAGCTGGCTTTTTATTTTGCACAAAAATAAGGCGGTGGTGATATGAGTTGAAAAGTCATAAAAAGTCAAGATTAGGCCCTTTTAGCAAGCTAAATAAAGCTCAGAGAACTCTTATTAGGCTTGACTTTGAAGGTAATCATAAAAATTCAGAGATTGCTTATCAAATTGGCGTTAAAAATAGTACAACTGTATCACATTGGAGAGCTAGAGATTGGTATCAGCCTGCTATGGAAGATTATATGAAGATGCAAGTTAATACTACTTATCAAGTTAAAGCTGTTCAGACCTGCTATAAATTGCTTAAGGCTAAATCAGAAATGGTAAGGCTACAAGCAGCCACTTCACTTTTAAAAATGGCGGGCTTATTTTCAGATAATTCAACACCTGAACTGGACAAGGCAAAATTGCGTAAGCTAAATGCTGATGCTGATGTATCAGAAGCAAAGGCAAAACAACTTAAAGAAGGAACTAGTTTAGATGGTGTAACAATTCAGTTTGTAAGATCAGACAGAGAAGAGGAAAAAGACAGTGAAAACGATCAGAGTTGATGTTAATTCGCTAATCAGTCCTCATTTCGATAAAGTTCTGTATTCAAATGCGTTAAATAAAGTACTCAATGGCGGTCGTGGCTCAACAAAATCGACCGTTATTTCTTTGCAGTTGGTTATGGACTTTCTGAGTGATCCTCAAGCTAATGTCTTGGTATTGCGTAAAGTTGCTAAAGACATTGAATTGTCAGTTTATGAGCAGATCAAGTGGGCTATTGATGCACTACATGCTACTGATCTGTTCATTTACAAGAAATCACCTTACAGAATCATCCATAAGGCAACAGGAACAGCTTTTTATTTCTCTGGTGTAGATGATCCTAGCAAGTTGAAAGGTATGATCATTGCTAATGGTTATGTTCGGTGGCTCTGGTTTGAAGAGCTTGCTGAATTTAAATCATGGCAAGAGATAGATACAGTCCGGTTATCCTTTACTCGTAAGAAGTTGCCGCCTGGTAAGCATGTGGTTTGCTATTACAGTTACAATCCACCTAATAACCCATATGATTGGATCAATGAGTGGATTCAAACAGTAGATGGTCAAAAGAATTGGTACGTTGATCATTCAAGCTACAAGGATGTTATGCCAGGAATACTATCTCAGGATTATCTAGATGAAATTGAGGTAGTTAAAAAGAACGATCCTAACTATTATCGCTGGAATTACCTTGGAGAAGTCGTTGGTTTAGGTACTAATGTCTACAATATGGACTTATTCAAGTTGGTTGATAAGGTACCTGATGATGACTACATAACCAATCTGCTATTCGGTATGGACGTTGGGTATGAAACTTCAGCAACTACAGTGGTAGCAGCCGGATTATCAATTAAAGGGACCGTGTATGTCTTAGATACTTGGTATTACTCACCTGCTGGAAGAGTCAATAAGATGGCTCCATCACAATTAGACAAAGCTATTTACCCATTCTTGCTGAAAGTAGCAAAGCGATATCAAGTGAGTCCAACCAAACTAACAATGGATTCAGCTGATGGTGCTTTGCATCAACAATTTATTCTTGATTACAACATTAGATGGCACAAGGTTAACAAGAATGAATATAAAAATGTAGGAATGATTGAGTTAGTTCGTTCATTAGCAGCACAAGGCAGAATTCGAGTGGTAAATATTGAATCTAATCAAATATTCCTTGAACAACACAAAATGTACCGCTGGGATGAAAACACTCTTGATAGTGATGATCCAAAGGTAATAAAGAAGGATGACCACACGCCGGACGCTTTTAAGTATCTGGTGAGTGATAATGCAAGACTGCTGAACCTTAAACATTAGGAGGTGAAAGCCTTGAATATACTGACTAGAATAAAGAACTTCTTCAAGATAGGAGGTGCAAAGTTAGGTTTGACACAAAATTTAGAAAAAGTAACCGATGATCCTAGAGTTGCTATTCCATCTAGCGAATATGAACGAATCAGAAAAGCTAAAGCTTATTATGCTAACGATTTGAAAGAAGTTACCTTCCATGATGCTCGTGGTAGAGCGTATAAGAGACAGCTTAATTCATTGAACATCACTAAGATGGCATCAAGACGATTGGCCTCGATTATTTTCAATGAAGGTTGTGAAGTATCCGTTGATGATAAAAAGGCTGACAAGGTGGTTAAACAAGTCTTACAGGCAAGTGACTTTAATGAGAACTATGAAACATTTCTTGAAAAGTGGATTGCTTTAGGCTCTGGCTGTATCCGTCCAACCATTAGCAATGGCAAGATCGTTCTTTCATGGGCTGTAGCGGATCAGGTGTATCCATTGAACGTTAATACAAGTGAAGTCAATGAAATTGCCATAGCTTTTAAGTCTCAGCAAGCTGAAAACAGACAGACCGTGTATTACACATTGCTTGAATTTCATCAATGGGATCAAAGTACGGGTGATTACACGATTACCAATGAGCTTTACCGTTCAACTCAAAAAGATACCGTTGGTATTCAAGTATCATTAGATACCTTGGACGAGTATGCAAGCTTACAGCCATCAGTTAAGTTTCATAATATTACTAGGCCGTTGTTTGCTTTCTACAAGAATCCAGGTGCCAATAACATCAATTTGGATTCTCCATTAGGTTTAGGAATCGTGGACAATGCAAAGACAACGGTTGATGCTATTAACCGTACTCATGATGAATTTGTTGAAGAAGTAATCAAAGGCCGCAGAAAGATCCTTGCTCCTGATTGGATGTTCCAAAGTGCATCTGAATCAAATGAATTAAACCAATTTGCTAACAAGACGCATCCGCCATTGTTACCGGAAGATGAAACAGTATTTCAAATGTACTACGGTAGCAATAGCGATGAGGATAAAATTGTCGATTTAACAGTTCCTATTCGTGTTGATGATTACACAAAGGCAATGAATTTCTGGCTTGATGAATTTGAACGAGAAACAGGTTTATCACAAGGTACATTTACTTCAACACCTCAAGGAATTCAGACAGCTACAGAAGTAGTATCAAACAATTCTACAACTTACCAAACTAGATCGTCTTATTTAACGATGGTTAGAAAGAATATCTATTCTTTGATCTACGCCATTTTAGAGTTGGCTCAGTATACTGACTTACTTGATCCTGATTATCAATGGACAGGCGACATTGATGCGGTTCAGCCAAACTTCAAGCCTAATGATGGTGTATTTATCGATCAAGACAAGCAAAAGCAAGAAGATCTTCAAGCGGTTGCTGGTAATGCGCTTCCAAAGAGAATTATGTGGATTCGTGATTATGGTATTGATGATGCTACTGCAGATGAATGGTGGAACATGCTGCAGGAAGAAAGTGGTCAACCTGATCCAGATGGTGAAATAGGTTTGTATGCATCTGGTGGTGATGATAACAATGACGAAGAAGACGACACTGGATCAGATGCTGAAGGAAGCTGATTCGATAGGTGATTACTATGCCTATTTACAACAGCAAACCTTTTATTTATTAATCGATGCATTTAAAAGCACTCGTCCTCATCTGGTAAAGCAAAACGACACCAAATCTTTATTGGAATGGCGTTTGAGAGCCTTATCAAAGATGGGTGCCTTAACTAAACAAGTTGTAGCTCTTATTTCTAAGTCAACAGGCAGAAGTAAGAGCTATATTTATGCCTTGATTCATGATAATGGCTTGAAAGTAGCAAGAGAAATGAATCAGGAATTATCTAAAGCACTTCACAAACCATTAAAGAATGTTAGTCAAGATACAATACTGGTAATCAATAGTTATGCAAGCCAAACATTTAGAGACGTTGACAATTATGTTAACCAAACACTGCTTGATACGAACTATCATCGTAATCCTGCATTAAAGGCATATCAGAAGATTATTGATAATACTGTGTTGCAAGTCACAACTGGCTTAAAAACTACACAGCAGGCAATTCAAGACGGCATTTATAAGATGTACGATGAAGGTCTTAAAAGTTCCTTTGTTGATAAAGGTGGTCATACCTGGTCAGTGGAAGGTTACACTCGGATGGTTACTCAATCAACTACAACACGAACGTTTAATGACGTGCGTATGCAGTCGATGAAAGAGTTTGATTCCGTCTTAGCTACAATGACTAGTCATGCTTGTGCACGTCCAGCATGTGCTCCAATTCAAGGCAAGGTAGTTAACATAGTTCCAAAGTCGGATCCTAGATTCAATAAAAAGTATCCTACGATTTATGATCATGGTTATGGTGAAAAGTCAGGTACATTTGGTATTAACTGTCGTCATATGTTGTATCCATACATCGAAGGTGTTAGTCACAATTTTCAAAAGCAGGTAGATCCTGAACAAGCTATTAAGAATGGAAAAATTGAAGCTAAGCAACGTGCATATGAACGTAAGATTCGTGCTTTGAAGTATAAAAAATTATCAGCTGAAAGAGTTGGTGATCCTTCTGGTGCATCTAAGTTTCAGCATCAAATATCTGGTTATCAGGCTAAGTTACGTACTCTTGTTAAGCAGCATAAATTCTTGGCAAGACAATATGGACGTGAAAAGATTTATCCAAACATGGAGGAAATCGACAGAAAAGCAGCAAACATTAGATTGGCTGTCAATCCTGATAAGCAAGCACGTCATATCTTTGGTACTCCAGAACATAAGGCTGCACTCGAAAATAGAAAGACAGAGCCAAGTTACTTCACTATTTCTCCTAAAGAATTGAATGATATAATTCAAAAGGGAGCCGATAGAAAACAAGCTTTTCAAAGTTATCAATATATAGATGCTAAAAAGATAGTTGGCGTTTATAAAGATAAGGATGGCAATGCAGTCAAGACTGGTCGACTTAAGTTAATGCAGTCTAAGAACGGTAGTCATGCCGTACCTGCACCGCCTGAATCTAAGGAGAAAAAGAAATGAAAGTAACTAAGGATACTTCATTGTGGGATATTCATGATTATACGTACATGAAAAACGTAATTATTACGTTTAAAGATGGTCATAAGAAGAAATACTTTATTTTAGATACCACTCCAGCAGAAGACGAGCCTGAAAGCGGTAAAGATGAGATTGTTTACATGACTGATCATGATAAAAGTCCTAACGGTGCTGATCGTTATGCTGGTAACGGTATTCCAATCGAAAAAATTTCAGAGATTCAAGTTTTAGATAATTAAATATTTCGACCTTAGCATGTCGTTAAAAGGCTTTTTTGTTTTGCTCTTATAAATCTAACGTTAGGAGAAGAAAAATGGACAAAGATTTTTTGAAGAAACTCGGTTTGACCGATGAAATTGCTGATAAGGTTATGGATCAGCATGATAAGGATGTTCAGCAACTCAAAGATAATAATGCTGAACTCCAATCAACCAATGACAGCTTAAATGAGCAAATTACTTCGAATGCTAAGCAATTGAAGGATTTGAAGAAAGTGGCTGGTGACAATGAAGAATTGCAAGCCAAGCTTGATAAGGCTATGAGTGATAGTCAAGAGCGAGAAAAGAAACTAAAGGATCAAATCGCTACTCAAAGAAAGAACTTTGCAGTAGGGAATGCCTTGAGAGATGCAGGAGCTAAGAACTCCAAAGCCGTTGAAGCATTACTCGATCTAGACAAGGTCTCACTTGATGATAATGGTCAACTCATTGGAATCAGCGATCAAATTGATAACATCAAGAAATCAGACAGCTATTTATTTAATTCCGAATCTAAACCCAATATTGAGCTTGGTGCTAAAGGAAATCCTAGCAACACTGATAACAAGGGTGAAAAATCGATTGTTGATATTATTCAAGCGAATATGGAAAAAGGAAAGTAGGTAATCAGATAAATGATTGTTTTAGATAGCAAAGATCTAACCAAAATCGATAAAGCATTTGCTGCAGATTCACAGATTTGGCAACCATTAACTGCTGGTGCAAAGGGTGTAACTGCTGCTGACTTCGTTGGTGCTAGAGAAGTAAGAATTAATAAGCTTTCAGGCTTTATGCAACCAACTCAATACAAGAGAAATCAAGATAATGAACGTCAAACTATCAATATTGATAAGGAAACTGTTAGATTGACTCATGAAGATTGGTTTGCTTACGATCTTGATTCATTTGATATGAGCGAAAATGGTGCCTTACAAGTAGCTAATGTTACTGAAGAACACCACAGATTAGTTACCGTCCCTCATCGTGATAAGGTAGCAGCACAAGCTCTATATGATGCAGTTAAGGATAATTCTAATAATAATTTTGTAACTGATACTGTAGATGCAACCAACGCCCTGGAAGCTTATGATGCTGCTGACGCTTATATGACTGATAACGAGATCCCAGGTGGGTATGTCATGTTTGTTTCTAGCAAGTTCTATAACAATTTGAAGAATGCTAAAGGTTTAACTAGAACATTTTCAACTAATCAAATGCAAATTCAAGGTATTAACAGATCTGTAGGTCAATTAGACGATGGCGTTCCAATCTTGAAGGTTGCTAAGGATCGATTAGCTGGTACAGCAACGGATAACAAGCAAATCAACTTCATTTTGACTCCATTAACTGTTATTGCGCCTGTTGTTAAATATGACAGTGTATCAGTCATTGACCCATCAACTGACCGTAATGGTAATAGATACACTATTAAGGGCTTATCATACTACGATGCTATTATTTTGGATAATGCTAAGAAAGGCATTTATATGAGCGTTGACAATAGCCCTGCAACTTCAGGCTCTGGTTCAACTTCAGGCTCTGGTTCAACTTCAGGCTCACACTAGTTAGAAAGAGGGTGGCTTAATTGCTGCTTAATTTTGAGGATTACAAGGATTTAGGTGGCATTCAGGTCACCGATGAAGATGAGTTTAACAATCTGGAAAAGGCTACTGAGACTTTATTCAATGCATTAACTAGAATGTTCTATATAAAGCACGAGATTGATTCTGATCCGAATAAATATCGTGTGAAGATGTTCCGAATGGCCATGGTCGTTCAAATCGATTTTGCTAAAAGCACAGGTGTTGTTACTGCTTACGATATTGCCCAACAAAGTATTAAGTCTGTCTCAATTGATGGCACTACCGTAACAACTGACAAGACCTTGAGCGATTTAACAAATAATGGTTTATACGACTTGGCCAGACAATATCTTTTTGAAACAGGTTTGCTATATAGAGGTGCATGGAGATGTTAAAACCACCACTTTTTAGATGTAATCAGACGGTTACTGTATATCGAAAAAAGAAAGGCTCTAACAGCCATTATCATTCAGTCAGCTATGAGGATACTGGAACAGTTGTAAATCATGCTGTGGTAACCCTGAGAAGCCAACTTCAAGCAACTGAAGGTGGTAACAAGGTAGTAGCAAGTGGAATCGTAAAATTTATTCAGGATCGAGCTACTCCGTTTTTAACTTTCAGCAAGGAAGACATTGGAGCCAAGATTGAATACAACGGCATTGTTTATACGATTCAAACGATCAATGAAGATCGAGATCCGCATAGCAATGAATTGTATCAATATAAATTGCTGATTTTGTGAGGTGAGAAGATGCCTATTAAAGTTAGTATCAATTTGAACAACTTAAACAAGAAATTTAGCAAGCAAAACCTTGAACATGCTAGAAAACTTGCATTGAACGATGCTCAGCAGTCCATGGAGAAGTATGTGCCTAAATTAAGTGGTGATTTGCGTAATGCAGCTGCTGAAAAAATTGATGGTACTGGCATTATTTATGCAATGCCTTATGCTAAGGCTCAATTTTATGGCTTTATTACCAATCGGTACGGTGGTCCATTTAGAATTCACCACTATACTACGACTGCTGAAACTCCACCTGATTATGTAAATACAAGCAGACGTTGGGATTTACGGTTAAAAGGTAACAAGCAGGATATGAAGAAGGTTAAGGAGGCATTCATCAATGGTGCAAACTGGCACAAGTGACTTACAAGACCGTTTGATGGACTACATCCAAGATCAAACCGGCTTGCCTATTTATGCTGATCAGTTGAATGAGGACAATGTATTGAATTTTACCGTTGATCCACCAAGTTTAGATTGGGAGGAAATGGATAGAACTCAGCATTTGATCTATAATTACTCAATTCAAGCTAGATCAGTGCAAGAACAACCCAATATGCTTAATGCTGATGCACCTACGGCAGAACAATTATTTAAGAACATGTTCCGAATCCGTGATGCATTGCTTCAATTAAGCTTCACAAGAGCTTTGTTTAGTCAAAATGGTAGCTTTCAGTTTGAAACTATTGAAGTGCAAGCTCCACATGATGCAGGTCAAGACTTTACAGGTGCAAGAAATCTAACATTAAGTTTTGCAGTGCATGTTACAGAACGACATTAACCAGTACTTAAGATTCAACAAGTACTGGTATTTTTATACCCAAAATTAGAAAGGATTAATTAAATGACAGTAAACACTAAAGAAATTAAGGGTACTGGCCCATCAACTACTGGCTACCCTGAACAATATCAAGATTATCTTTTTATTGATATCAAGCCTTTGATTGGCAAGAATGGTCAAGCTGATATCAAGGATGCAACAGGTTCAACCTGGGCATGGGTATCAGGTGGTATTTCTAACATCGATGAAGCTCGTAATGATACTACTGATTCCACTGCTTACATGGATGGCCACGGCTTTACTGACCACAACGTTACTGGTTCAGATGTTTCTTACTCAGTAACTGGTAACCGTAAGATGGGTGATGCATTCCAAGAATACTTGCGTAGTATTGCTGACTCACACGGTACCTATCGTAATACCCGTATGATCTATGTCGATGCTGACAGAACTCATACAATCATTGCTCAATGCACTATTTCTAACCCTAAGTTGAATGGTGCCGCTGCTAATGCCAAGAAGGGTATTTCATTTACTATTCAACGTAATAATGCTCCTCGTGAAATTGATGGTGTATTAACTATGAACGCAACTGCAGATGATCCATATATCTTTAATGCTACAGTTACTGCAGCAACTGGTTCAGATGAACCAAAGGCTGTTGTTAACGAAGATGCAGCAACTAATCCAACTGGTACTGATGCCACTCCATTAACTAAGAACAGTGGAACAGGCACGACTACTGAAGGCGATAAATAATTTAATGTCACAGAGACGAGTGATATGAGACGTGAGAAAGGATATTTTAAATGGCTGTAATTAATTTAGGTTCAAGAATCAATATTGATAACAAGAAGACAATCATGTTACCAGGGATCAAGGATAAGAAGTTCACGATTGTTTTTAATGACCCATACGCAAAGAAGGTCAACCGTGCAATGCTAGAACTTCGTAAGATCGGTCTTAAGTATGATGACAAGACCAGTGATGAAGCTTTAGCTGCTATGACTCCTGAAGAAGCTACTAAGGTTGTTAATCAAGCCTTTGATGATGCTAGAGATGCTACTGAAAAGCTTGCAGATGATGTGCTTGGTGAAAAGGGCATTGGTAAGTTGATGTACAAGGTATATAACCACGATACTACAGCAATTGCAGCAGTTATCGGTACATTGAACGATATGGCACAAGAAGCTATCAAGGATACCAATAACGAAAAGACAAAGCGTAAGATGCAAAACCAATTGAACAAAGCAGCTAAGCACTTTACACAACCTGCTGGTCAAGATATGACTAATTTTTAATCTAGGTGAGTAAAAATGCTAAGTCTAACAGATAATGGTCGCACTACCGTGGTGTGGGGCGATTTCAAATGTACTCTAGATTTAGCCTTTGATCGTGTGCTGTCGTTTCTTCAAGTGATTGAGGATGATTCCCTTAGTTCAAATGAAAAAACGCTCAAAGCCGTTCAGTTATTCTTAGGTGAGAGAAATGAAACCATAGATCATCTTTTAGGAAGATTACCTAAAGATGATTATTTTTTTGAAGAAGTTTTCAAGATAATCATATCTGAGATTAAGGACGAACCATACGGCAAGTATGAGGACAGCGATGATGAAGCTGTTGATAAGGAGCGTATTTTTGACTGGAAGAGGGATGCAGGTGCCATTTATGCATCATTTTGGCAGGATTATGGAATTGATCTACACAAAGAAGTTGGAAAAATGCAGTGGTGTGAGTTTAAGGCACTATTCAATGGATTAACTTCTAAGACCTACTTCAAGAAGATTGTTGAGATCAGACAAAAAGAGATCAAGTCTGATATGTCAGCAGAAGAAAAGACTGACATTCTTGATGCACAAAGATACTTTGCACTTAAAGATCCACGACTCGATCAGATGAAAAACAATGCTTCAAGTTTAGCTTCCATGTTTGGATTGAAAGGAGGTAGCTGATGGCCGATGACGGTACAATAACGATCGGCTTTGATGTTCCGATTGAAGACCTGGTGTCTGATGTCAAACAGATGAATAAAATTCTGAGTGGCGTTGGTAAGGATACCGGTAAACAAATGGAATCCTCCTTTAAAGAAAACAGTGAGAAGGTTAAACAAACAGCCGATAATACTGATCAACATATTAAAAATAAGCTTGGTAAAACCACCAAAGTTAAAGTTGGTGCAGATACTAACGAAGCTGATGCCAAGATTAAAGACCTTGACGAAAAAAAGAGAAAGCTCAGTGGTGAAACTAAGGTAAAAGTTAATGCTGACACCAATGAAGCTAATCGAAAGATCAAGGATTTTAATACCAGAACTGCTCATATTCCTAAAGAACATAACACTAAACTCACTGTTACTGATCACATTAGTAATATCTTAGGTACTATCAGAGGTAAATCTAAAGAAACTGAAGGTAGTGTTGGTCATTTAGGTAGCATTATTAAAGGCACATTCATTGGTAGCTTGGCTTCTAATGCCGTGACTTCGGTATGGTCTCACTTAACTGGCTGGATTGGTAGAGCTGTTAGTGCTGGTAAAGATTATGCGTTAGAGCAACAAACCATGCTTGCATCGTGGACTACATTGACTGGTAGTGCACGTAAAGGTCAGGCTATGGTCGATATGACCAATAAGATGGCTCTTGCTGCTAATAACTCAACCAAGATGGTTGATCAACTTAACCAGAAACTCTATGCGGTTACCAACTCAGCAGGTGAAACCGGTAAGTTGACCAAGTCAATCCTTACTTTGCAAGATGCCTTTGGTGTAGATGACGCTGCTATTGCTAACTTTTCTGTTCAATACTCTCAAATGATTGGTAACGGAAAAGCTCAAGCCATGGACTTAATGAGTATTCAAAACGTATTTCCAAAATTCAAGCAGGAATTATTGGAATACATGCAGTTGCAAACTCATAACCATAAGCTAACCATGAATCAATTAAACGACATGATATCCAATGGTAAGATTACCTCCGATATTATGAACAATGTTTTGATCAAGATGGGTAAGCAATATGCTGGGGCTACGGAAAATTTCTCTAAAACCATTCCTGGTATGATTAGAACGATTAAGTCAACTGTACCTACGTTATTAGGTGAGCTTACTCAACCGTTCGCTAAAGCAGCAAATCCTATAATTGGTACTATTTCTGATTGGATTACTTCTAAGAAAACTAACAAAGAATTTGAAAAGCTTGGTACTACATCTGCAGAGGGGATGAACAAAGTAGTCAATGCTTTTGCAGGTGAAGGAAGCGATAGTAAGAAGCTAGTTAATAATCTTAATGATGGTCTTGAATCACTTAATAAGTGGTTAGAGCGTGTATTTGATTCCATTGCTGATCATGCCAAGGATATTAAGCAAATAGGCAAGGATCTTTGGATCGTTGCTACAACGTTGAGTAAAGATGTTTGGAATGATTTTGCTACAATCATTGCTGATATTGCTGATGCTATTGGATTAACTGGTGATAATTCTGATAAAGCCAAAACTCCTTTAAAGCGTTTAGAAGGTGTGCTTCATGCATTAGCCACGCATAAGGGAGCTATTAAAGTAATAGCTGATGCCATAGTTGCTATTGCAGCAATTAAAACTATGAACAAGGTTCTTAGCCCATTACGTACCTTGGCTAACCTAAAAGTAGGTAAAGGAACTGTTCTTGATTTACTTAAAGATGGGGTGAAAGGCACCAAATTTAAAGGAGCTTTCCAATCACTTAAGTCTGCAGGTGGAATAAAAGGGTTATCTCCATTAGGAAAAATTACATTTGCGGCTAGTGCTATTTTTTCAGGAGCTCAAATAGTAGGAGACTTTAAAAGAGCTGCCAAAGATACCTCAATAAAACAAAAATGGAAAGATGCCGGATCAGGTATTGGGGGCATTTTAGGTGCTGGAATAGGTGCATGGTTCGGTGGCTCAGAAGGGATGCTTCTGGGAAAGCAAATTGGCTCAGAACTTGGTAAAAAAGCATCTGGTGCATTCGAAAAGGCGTTTAATCCTAAAACTAGATATAACCTTGATAAGCCTCAGAAAAAAGGTAAAAGAACAGTTGTTGAAACAACTGAAAATGGCTATTACTACAGAGTTGGGAAAAGCAAAAAGCTTTATTTTCAAGATGATAGAAATCCTAGTGAAAAAGAATTAGATACTGGTCATAGACTTGATTTAACAAGCTTTTTACATCCACAAAATCCGGTAGATTTTCTAGGTGGCGTTATATCTGGTGGGTGGCAAGTTGGTTCCCATGCATTTGATCTAAGTTATTTTAAAAGATCAATACCACAAACTGTAGCCCAGTCAAAAGGTAGTTGGTTAGATTGGTCACAAATGCTGAAACCTTTTGGAAATAGATTGAATCCTCGTGGAAGTGAAGCATTAAAAGGACCAAGATTAGGAATTGAAAAATGGTGGAACAACTGGTTAGCTGGATTTACACCACAAGTTCACGGCAAAGCCCCATCAACCAAAGACTTGCAGCTAAAAACAAGTGGTATCCTACCGAAAATTGATTTAGGTAAGTGGTGGAAAGACAACGTTGTAAGTAAAGTATCTGGCTTGAAGTGGCCAAAACTTCCAAAGTTTAATTTCCATTTACCTAAGATCGATATAGGCAGTTGGTTCAAAGACATCCAAAAGAAAATAGGCGGATTCAAATTCCATTGGCCTAAAATTTATTTACCAAAGTTTAAATGGCCAAAGATCCGCTTACCTAAATTGGATGTTAAAGGCTGGCTTGCCAAGATGGGTGCCCACATCCATAAATTCAAGTTTCCAAAGTTGCAAGCCCCTAAATGGCCTGGTTGGAATAAACTCAAGCGTAATGTAAGCAATACTTGGAATGATATGGTCAGAACTACCAAGAAAAAAGCTGGTAGTTTATGGAGCAATGCCAAGGGTGGCATGGAATCTCTCAGAAAAGGAACAGATAGTTTCCTCAAATCCATCAAGAATGGCTGGCATTCTATGTGGAATGGCCTGGTTAAATGGTTCGGTGGTATCTGGGATTCCATTAAGAAGAAAGCATCCGGTGGCATTAACGGAGTAGTTGACATCATCAATGGCGGTATCAGTGGAATCAATGGATTAATTCATGATTTTGGTGGTAAATCTAATACCATTGGTAAGATCAGTCATGTTAAATTAGCAACTGGTACTGGTGCATTTTCTGGACCAAGAAGACCGATCACACAAAGAACGCTTGCATTATTGAATGATGGTGTTGACTCACCTGAAACCAATAACCAAGAAATGATCTGGGACAGACGCTCTGGATCACTTAGCTTAGTTCCAGGTGTTAATACCTTACGATGGCTCGAACCTGGACAAGAAGTATTTTCAGCAAAAGAAACTGCAGCTTTGTTAGGAGCTACTCATTTTGCTAAGGGTACTGGTGTAGGTGGCTTCCTTTCAGGTATTGGCGATTGGGCTAAAGGTGTTTGGAATGGAGCAGTCAATGCTGGTAAAGGCTTGATCAGATGGTTCAAGGAAGCAATGAACATTGTTTCTCATCCAGGCCAAGCATTAGATGCTATTTTCAAATTCAAAGATTCCGGCTTCAAAGGTTTGTTTACTGAACTGGCACCTGGAATGTTCAAGACAGCAAAGAAGGGTGCTTTATCTTGGTGGAATCAACTATGGTCTATGGTTGGTGGCAAGTTAAACGATGGCGGAGCTACCGCAAATAGTAAGCTTGTATCAGAAATGATGAAACTGGGTGAAGGTAAGCCTTACGTTTGGGGTGCCACTGGTCCGAGCGCTTATGACTGTTCCGGCTTGGTAATGGCTGCAGCTAAGAAGTTAGGTGTAGATTTACCTCACTATTCAGGAAGTCAATTTAATGCCACAGTTCCAGTAAGTCATCCTCAACCTGGGGATTTAGTATTCTTTGGTCATGGCGGATCAGCTCACGTTGGTGGCTACATGGGTAAAGATACTTACTACTCTGCACAAAGTCCTTCAGCAGGTATCGGTGTTGGTAAGATTTCAGCAGTTCATGAAGGACCTGTAAGTTACCGTAGAATTAAAGGCTTGTCCCAAGGATCATCTAAGAAAGATTCAGCTAAAGGCGTAAGCAATAAGAGAATCTACCAACAAGTTGGCAATGGATTCTGGAAGTTTATTGGTAAGTTGGCTGATTTATTTGGTGATCACATGGCCAACCCATCTGGTGACGGTGTTCAAAGATGGAGACCGGCTGTTAAGCGTGCTTTGTCCATGCTTCATTTATCAGGATCACTGGTAAACAGGGTATTAGCACAAATTGCAACGGAATCCAGTGGTAATCCTCATGCAATGGGCGGTACTGATGGATTAAATGATGGTCATGCCATGGGTCTGATGCAAGTTAAGCCAGGTACTTTTGCTGCTTATAAATTGCGTGGCCACAATAATATCTGGAATGGTTTTGATAACCTACTTGCTGGATTAAATTATGCCAAGCATAGATATGGTTCTAACCTGTATTATTTAGGCCAAGGTCATGGTTACCGTAATGGTGGTAAGGTATTCACACCAGAAATAGCTTCAATTGCTGAAGACGGCACTGAATACGTCATCAATCCAGATAAGCCAAGTTTTGATAATTTGATGAAGGATGCTATTCATGCACGAGCACAAAAATATCCTGATGGATTAGCTGCTAAGATGGATAGCATTCTTAATTTTGACGATTTGAGATACAGCTCAGCCAACGGTTACCGTTGGTATTCAGCAAATTCATCAGGCAAACAAGCCGATGGCGGAACACAGATCGTTAAGAATGTTACTGATAGTGAAAATCAGGTCAAAGGCAATGTAAACATGACTATCCAATTAGATAGTGATGTAATAGCACGCAAGACTTATCCTAAGTCTAAGATCATGCAGGCTAAGGAAATTGATATTGCACAGATGGGAGGTGCTATCCCTATTGTCTAGTGTTATCGTTCAACACAAGAATGGTAAAAAGTTTGATTTAGATGCTTTAGGGTATCATGTTAAAACATTTGAGCCGTGGGGCTCAGATTGGACACAAAGTAGTACTTCAATTAATAAATATTTGCTACTGGATACATCAAGAAAGGTACAAGCAAAAACTGCAACCTTAGAGTTAAACACTATGGCTAGTGATGTAACTGGGTTGCAGTTAAAGTTTATGGACCTAACAAGAGTATTCAATGGTGAATATAATTTTTACATTTACTTTGCTGAAATTCCTCATATCAGATGGGAAGCAACAGTGAATGGCGCCCCTACCTTTACAATGAGTGGTAATTCCGGCTTTGGTTCAGCATCTATTCCTTTGTATTTTCCAAAGGGATTCGCTGAAACCACACATTCAACTGGTGAACTTGGTTCAGATATTCCAGCTAATCAATATCCATTAGGCCTCTTTGGTCTAGGCACTCACTTCGAGCATGGCGGTGAAAATCCGATTTACTCTGTTGTGAATGAAGATACCATAAAGATTTTTAATCCAGGCAATATTGCACTGCGAGCAAAAGGCTTACACGGCAAGATCATTGCAGAGAATGGTTCTAATTTTTTAATTGAGAACAATACTAATGGAACAAAATTTACTTATAACAAAAGTTTTGGCAATTTGGTATTGGATGGATATATCTGCACCGTTGATGGCAATTTTGATTATAAGAATACCGATCATGGTCACATCGACATTGAGCGTGGATGGAATAGTTTTAACGTATATGGAGCAACGAGGGTTAGTTTTGACCTTCGTTTTTATTATTGAGGTGAAAGATGGGCGTTTACATTAAAACTCCAAAGGGTGATGAAGCACCTATTGTTACCAATGACGTGACTATTAATGAAAATCTAGGTAGTTTATCAACGATTACCATCAATTTTTATTCAGCAACCAATGCCAAGTTGGATAGACTGCATCCGGTTAACAATGATTTTGTTAATAACCGCTTAGCTGAAACAATGATCATGCCTTTTTCTGAAATTGTGTGCCGTGGCCAACGTTTTTATTTACAGGAGCCCAAAATTGATGATTCAACTGATCCTCCTGTAATCACGGTTACCGGCATTCAGATAGCTAAGAAGCTGCATTGGAAATACATTGGCAAGCTGCTTCACGGTAAGACCAAAAAGATACCTAAAACGGAAATTATTAAATACAGAGTAACTGAGAAAGTTCCTCATACAACCAAAACCGGAGAAATTGTTATGAGGGATAAATCAGTCGTTAAAAAAGATAAAAAGACGGTCATTACTAAAAAAGTTGATGACAAGATTTCATTATCTGCCTGTCTAGATTTTCTCTTTAAGGGTACAGGTATCAAGGTTAAATGCGATGAAAGTCTTAAAAAGAAGATGTATTCCTATCCAGACGGTTTTGGAAAAGGCTATGCTGACGTTTTATTAAAGAAGTTGGCTACTGATTTTGTTTTTGAGTATAAATGGGATAACCTGACATGCATCATTGCAAAGAAAATTGGTAAGAAGGATTCTTTTTACTTCGTTGACAAGGTTAATTGCCAAAAGATCGACAAGGAAGAAAATTACAGCAACATTACTACCAAGATCACGGTTTATTCCAATCCAAAGAAAACCAGAAAGTCTTCGGTAAGCCATGCTGCTAAGGAAACTAATTCTTTTAAAAAGAAGTCCAGCAAAATCAAAAAGCCTGGATATAAGAAGGAACGTAAAGAGTTAACGACTCGAAGCCGGTATAAGAGAAAATACGAGAAGAAGGTGCTGAGTGTGACCATTGATGGTAAGAAGGTTCCTACTTCAACGGTTAAAAAAGATACTAAGACAACGCATGGTATTCAGTATAAAAATCACTTTACCTATATCTCACCGTTGGTAGAACAGGAAGGATATCCGGTAATCGATGCGAAAACCGTTTATTACAAGTCTAACTTCACAATGGATGAACTGAAGGCAAAAGCAAAAAGTCTGGTGCATGATACACCGCTTGTCAGTTACACAGTAACTGGTAGTAACTTCAAAGCTTTTTCAAAAATTCATGGCGAGGTTGAACTTGGAAATCAAGGTCTGCTAATGCAGCTTAATAGAGATACGGCTCAAAAAGCTAGAATTACCGCTATTGAACGACATCCAGAAGATGACTCTGTTGCTGACAAGATTACCTTTGGTAATTTCAGAACTGATCCGGTGCTTTATCAAATACGTCAGCAACGAGAATTTCAGGAGTTGCGTGATTCTTATGCTGATCTTAATGATGACATCTATGATTTGTCAGTAAGCAATTCCGGCATTTTGGATTTGGTTAACGACAACGACAGTATGCGTAACAACGTAGGTAACTGGCACGTCATTAACCTTAAGCGGATCAACAGTAATAAGAGAAAGTTGAAGCAGCAACAAGCGGAAATTGATGCCTTGAAAGCATCTCTTAGTGCTAGCAAGAAGAAATGAGGTGGTTAGATGGCAATTTTTGAAGAAGAATCTAATGCGAGTCAGGATGGAAATTATCGTGAACACCTTAACCGGAATTGGCACAATGGTAATACTGAGTTTGATAAGGTTGAAGGCTTGCTGAATACATTAGAAGAGAATCTTAATAACCATCGAGATGAAATTCATCAATTGCAAGAATCTTTTAATAATTTAAAAGAACAACATACCAAAGATAATGAAACTATTGAAAAGCAAGATGCTCGGATTAGTAAGCTGGAAGGTGCGGTGTTTAATGCTGTCTATATCAACGATACTGATGAGTTGCCTACTGACACTACGCCGGTATCTGAAGATATTAATGATACACACGTAGTTGATGATAATAATGGCGTAATTATCGAAGAGAGTGATCCTATACTCCCTCATGATATTAATTAGAAAGGAATTTTTATGGTAGAAGAAACAAAAGTAACCCACGACAACAATGGGCGTTTTTACCGAATCAAAATGGATTTAGCAAAAGAAGGCTCAGAAATCTGGGATTTAACGCCTTATTTTAAGGGGCGTGTGGGCGACAATCGTTTTGGCTTGCAAGTCGTATGGACTTATCAAGGAAGACTGCTGGATACTACTGGCATGAAGCCTTACATTGAAGGCAATGTTGGCAACTACAGTTTTGACGACAAAAAAGACTTGCAACTTGCCCCTGATGCCGCAACTGTGCGCTACACAGGCAACCCTAGCGACTGCCAATCAGGAGGCAGAGCAACTTACTATTTCCCTGAGCAAATGTTCCCCCGAGACGGTATTTTCAAGGGCTACATTGGTCTTTTAGATGATCGTGATGATTCAAGCCAGCCACATATTTCTGGAGTAACTGTTTGGTTTAGAGTATTGCCCGGCATTGCTCAAATGGGCCATGCGTGCGATGTCTATATCAGTGATTTGGATAAGGCCTTGCAAAACTTCAAGGTTAAGCTTGATCAGCACGACAAAGACTATCAAACACAGCTTCAACAGGTTATTGATGATGCACGGAATGCTTATGAGTCAGAAACTAAAAACGCTCATGATTCTCTTGATGCGCTGAAGTCACAAATTAAAGCAAATCGTGACGAACAAGAAAATTTAGCACAGCATTTAGCAGGAACTGAACAACAGATTGAAACACATGATGTAGTTACTAGACCTGAATTCTTAGACTTAGGTAATCGTTTAAACCAACAAGTTGCTCATTTGCGTCAAAACAAAACTTTGTACTTTCAAGATTTAGCAGAACTGCAGACTCAATATCCTAATGGAACTGACAATTTATGTGTTACATTAGATGATAAACACTTACATGTATACGATTACGCTAATAGCGTTTGGACTGATGCTGGTGCAACTGATGTTGTGACTGCAGATCCTGCAACCAAAGACGCTATCTATACTGATTCAGCAAATTTGGCACCTGATCCTGACTTTAAAATCATGGATGGCGAATGGGAATTTGGCAGTGATTTAGGCACTCCTGATTGGGCCTTTGAATCAAAAACTGTTAATAATTCTAAAGTTATTCAAATGCACGGTTATTATAACCAAGCAACCGAAAATAACTGGAATAATACTTGGATACTATCCCGTAAAATTAACATTGTAGGGCAAAAAGCACTAAGTATTGGCTGGGAAATTAATGCTAAATCCGCTGGTCAGCCTGCTGACGCACATACAGAACTCAAAATTACTTTTTTTGATAAGAATGGTATTGCTACTACAACGTGGATAAATGTTGTTCCCGAAAGTCAAGATGATGATTTACATTTGATCAAATGGGGAAATTTGATCCCTCCGGTCAATGCATTCAGTGCTAGCTTGGGAGTGATGATTCATGGGACTGGATCAGTAAGATTCACTCGTCCAAGATTTAATTTTGCACCTAAGGTATTGCCATATGATATTAAGGACACAATTGATCATGTTCAGTTGGTTAATGCACACACTAGTACCAGTAACTTAGTTCCTAATGCTAATTTAACTAATTTAGACCTTTGGAGTATTGGCATAGATGCTGGCAAGACCAATTATCAGCTACTTGACCAAAAGTTAAATACATCAAATATTGTTAGATTATACGGTCATAATCCTAACGCTGCTGGAAAAGATGACTACGGCAATGAATGGTTTACTTCCAGTAACTTCAAAATTAAGGGTGCAAAAGCGCTTAGTTTAAGTTGGATGCTGAGAATCAATTTAGATGATCTGTCTACTGGTTCATTTCAACTAGGTGCTAGTTTTATGGATCAGGATTTTAAAACGATCTCTCCAGACTTTTTAACAATAATTAACAAGAATACAACAGACTTCAAATTATTTAAGGCTGAAAATATACCAGTTCCAGATACAGCAGTTTATGCAAACGTCTATGTAATAATTCATGGCTCAGGATATATTGACATTGCTTATCCTCAAGCTAATACTGGTGAAAAAGTTTTACCTTATTCTGAAACTAGATTATTATCAGCTTATACTAATACTAGTGACAATTTAGTTCCTAATGCTAATTTAATAGACTTGATGGAATGGAACTATGGCAATGATACCAATACGGCTAAAGTAGATGAACTTAGTCAAACACTTGATAAATCACACATTGTTCGTTTATATGGCCATAACAAAGATTTAAAAAACGCTTCTGATTATGGAAACGCATGGCTTACTTCGGCTGACTTTAATGTTCAAACGCTTCAAAAAATAAATTATGATTGTTTGCTAAGAATAAATTTAGACGATCCTAATACTGGAATGGTATATATTTGTACTGAATTTAAAGATGAAAATCACAACTTCTTAACAAAAATTCAGACGCCAGTATCAGGTAATACTTCTTCATTTGTTAAAGCTAGTCAAGAATGCGATGTTCCTCAATCCGCAGTCTATGCTGATGTATATATTCTTATTTATGGTTCAGGATATGTTGATATTACTAGACCAGTGGTAACCGCATTAGATATAAAAAACAATTTTTTGAATAATTTGGTTAACCATCAAGGTACAATTCAATTTGGTAATGATTTAGGTGGAAGCGTACCATACAAAATCACTGATGATTATTTAAGCTTTGATGGCTTTCATAGTGATGAAAAAGAAAACAATTGGAATAATACATGGTTCACAGTTATAGCTCTTAAAATACCACAAAATAGCAGATATATTAGTTTTGATATAAATGTGCTAGTACAGCTTTTGCAAGGAATAGATGATAATTATCTTAGACTTGATTTTAAAGCTTATGATAATACAGGTAAGCCTTTATCCAGTGAAAGCAAATTTATAAATAAAAATATCGTTGATTTTAGCCATGTATACTGGGACGGTATTTGGGTTCCTGACAATGCTACTACTTTTGATATTGGATTTAATTTGCATAATCAGGGAACTGTTAAAATAGCAGATATTGATTACAAATTTAATGATGTTTATGAAAAGACAAGCTTACCAAAGCTTTTTGTGGACAATGCAAATGACTTGAATAATAATTGGCAAAATGCACAATTTAGATATATTGATGGCTCTAGAGTTTTAAATGGATACCTTCAATTAAGCGTTCAAGGCGATAGTTCAAGACTATATCCTAAAAAGAATTTCAAGACTAAATTCTTTAAAGATGACAAATACCAAAATAAACTAAAATGGAAGCCAAAATCTAATTGGCAAGCAAATAATAAGTATAACTTTAAAGCCAACTGGATTGATGCTACTCAATCACGAAACTTAGTTAATGCGCAAATGATTGAAAAAGCCACTGCGATTACGCCAATGGAAAACTTGGATAAAACTAATGCTTTGTTAAATGCGCAAGGATTAGGTCAAATGGAAGGATTTCCTGTAGAAGTATATCTAGCAGATGGCTATTATGGACTTTTTACATTGAATACCAAAAAAGATGATAAAACTTTTGGTATGGATAGTGATAATCCAAAGCATGAGGTTGTATCTGTTAAACTAAACGATCAAGTCTTTAGAGATCCTAAAGCCACAATTGATGAAAAGAATTACTTAACTGAAATCCATGATGCACCTTCAGCAAATGTTAAAAGTAACTTTGAAAAGCTAGTTCAATTCATCAATCAATCTACTCCTGATGATTTTGTTAAACATTTAGGGGATTATATAGACGTTAAATCATGTATTAATACAATGCTTTATGGGATTTTGTCAAAGGAATATGATTATTACAGTAAATCTTACTTGCTTTGTACATGGAATGATGGTGCGTACTTTTACATGGTCCCTTACGACTTAGACAGTACATGGGGATTATATTGGGACGGCTCGAAAATTGTAGAAGATGAAAACGACTTATCGTTTAGTTTTGAAGGATTAGTGAAAAATCCAAATCAAGACAGTTTTATTAGTAATCACGGACAAAATAGATTGTTTGAACGAATTTATGAACACTTTAAACCAGAAGTTAAGAAACAATATGATTTGCTGAGATCAACTGTTTGGAAAAATTCGGATATTATTCAAGCCTTTAAACACTTTATTGACGAAATTCCAGAAGCAGCTTTTGAACATGAACAGCAAAAATGGACTGCTTTACCGAGTGCAAAAATTACTGATTTTGCTCAAATTCAAAACTTCATTATTCAGCGTGGAAATGCAATGGATGACTTTATGAACAACCATTTTCTAGCACAAGAGAGTTCTACTAGTTCAGCCCCTACGACTAGTCCTCAACCAACAACGCCACAAGCACAGCCGAACCAGTCCAACAACTAGAGGCGATAAATCATGAAGAATAAACTAAAAAGCGTTTTTCCTTTGTCGCACCCACAACACATTATTTTGGGTCTTGCTTTAATCGGCGTAGGCTTGATCCTAATTTGCAATGACTGTTATTTCTTCTGGCCACCGTTTGCGACTGCATTTTTAAATGACGACCTGATTGGTGGAACCTTTATGATTATTGGAATCCTAGTGATTAAGTGGGCACTAGACAATCACAATAAAATCTCAATTAATCGCAATCTATTAGTTATTACAGCAGGATTGTTAGCACTAGAAGCAACCGCAGAGTTTTGTCACGGGTATGTATCAGGACATCCGCACATGTTCATGGCTGGATTCCTAGAAATTATTGTGTTGCTCTTTGATTTTTCCATTATTGGAAAAAGTAAGAAACGTAATTACTAAAAAAAGGTGGTGCTAAATGGAATTTTTAAAGGCACTACCTTATGTTATAGGTATACTTACAGCTGTCGGAGCTGGTATTAAATGGTTATACGGTCAGATAAAAGAAGATCGTAACCATTACGAAAAGCTGTACCAGCAAAAACAGGAAGAAGTTGAAGAACTGAAGGACCAGCTAAACGAAAAAGAAATCGAAATAGTGAAACTAAAAGCATCTGAAAAAGGTGCTTTTTTTGATGGAAAGGAGGAACAAAATGAAAAGTGAACGATTAAAAAAAGAATTGACAAAGCTAAATGCTAAGCGTACTAAGCTGTCAAAATTTTTGGCTAAGCAAAACAAAAAGACCCTATCAGCTACGCAACGTGAGCTTTTAAAGGAACAAAAGCAAGTAATGGCTAAGTATGCTAAGGTCTTAAAGTTACGCATTAAAGATTTGGAGGCAAAAAATGACGGTTAAAGATTGGATTTACTTAGGTATCACGGTAGCAAGTTACTTGCTTGCTATTATTGCAGGTGTTTATGCACGTAATAAGTCTAAGATCAATACAACCACTAAGGCAGGTCAAGCTTTAGACGTGTTAGGCAAGTTAGCAACTAACGCAGTTCATGAAGCAGAGTATATTGGAGGTAGTGGCCAAGAAAAACGTGAGTTTGCTAGTGAAATCATTAAGCAAGCATTGTCTTGGTTTGGAATCAAAAGCGTAACGTCTAGCGAAGTAAATGGTGCTATCGAAAAAGCCGTTAATGCGATGAATATTGCAAATCAAGACGTTAAGCCAACTGAACCTGAAATTGCGCAAAACGTTCCTGAAAAAGACGTTGTGCAACCAGCTAAGGACGTGACTGTGAATGGCAACTAGAGACTTTGCTGTTGATGTTGCTGTTTACAATTCAACTGATATGAGCGCATATAAGCACGCTGGGGCACGACAAGTGATTGTTAAGCTAACTGAAGGACTAGGTTATATAAATCCCAAAGCAGGCGTCCAAGTCAAGTCTGCTCGCAATAATCACATGTATCTGCACGCTTACCACTTTGCAACGTTTGGCAATAATGTTGGGCGTGCTAAAGCGGAAGCAAAGTTCTTTGTATCACGTGCTAAGAAGCTCAATATCAGTAAAAAGCGTTATCTTTGGCTTGATTGGGAGACGGGCGATGGCAATGTAGTTATAAACTCCGCCTACTCAAATACAAAAGCAATTATGGCTTTCATGAAGGTGTGCCATAATGCTGGGTACAAAGTTGGGTTATATTCTGGTGCTTATATTTTAAAGCAATATGTTGATACAGCTAAGATTGTTAAGAAATACGGCACCTGCTTGTGGGTTGCTTCATATGCAACGATGGGGCGAATTGATAAACCAGATTTCAATTACTTCCCGTCTATGAATGGCGTGGCAATGTGGCAATTCACTGATAACTGGTGTGGATTAAGTGTAGACGGCAATATCACTTTAAAAGAGCTGATTACGGATACTGTTAAAGCACCAGCTAAAAAGGTGGTCGCTAAGTCAAAAACACCAAGCATTTGTTATGTGCCTATTTTATACGGTAATCCAAATTACAAAGTAAGATTGCTAGATTCTGAAGGGCATTATCAAAAATATATTGCAACTAACACACGATGGGAGGTGTGGGGTGTTAAAATTATCAAAGGAATGAAATGCTATAGAATTGGCACTGACACACAGTGGGTGCCAGCAAAATTCACAAAAATAATCAAATAAAGGAGGCGAAAAATCAACCTCTCTAAATTTATAATTTAAAAGAGCCACTCTGGAGATTAATTTCTCTGGAGTGGCTTTTTTAATTTATTCATGATATAATTTTGAACATCTCATTTCCCTAATGAGATTAAAATTACATCTATTTTACTAATTAAGCCACTCTAGGAAAAATTCCTGGGGTGGCTTTTTTTGTGCAACATTTGTGCAACACTGTCAAAATTTCTATGTTTTATTAAAACATCAAATCGTATAAAAATAGGGTTTTGAAGTTCTCTAAAAATTCTAAGCCCCTATATTTTGGATCTAATTGATCCATATAGCGTCAATCCTTAGTTTAAATACAAACTATATTTATTGTTTTTAGCATACTAAGTTTAACAAAAATAAGGGCAGGGACCAACCAATAAAATTATTTATCCCAATGCTTTTTAATAAAATCAGCACGGCCACCGGCTTCTTCTAATGCATATCTTTCAGGATTCTTTTTATAGAAACCTTGATGGTAATCTTCAGCAGGGTAAAAAGGTTTGGCTTCTTCGATTTGAGTCACGATTGGCTTATCAAATCTACCGCTTTCAGCAAGTTCTTGTTTAGACTTTTCAGCGGCTTCTTTTTGTGCTTCAGAATTGTAAAAAATGACAGGACGATAATTATCGCCACGATCTTGGAATTGGCCCATTGCATCGGTAGGATCAGTTACTTGCCAATAGTAATTTAAAAGTTCTTCATAAGAAATCTTGCTTGGATCATAAGTGATTTCGACTGCTTCTGTATGACCGGTTTTACCGCTGCAAACTTCTTCGTAGGTAGGATTAGCCACATGACCACCGCTATAGCCAGAAACGACCTTTTCTACGCCATCTACGGTGTCGAAAGGTTCCACCATGCACCAAAAACAACCGCCGGCAAAGATTGCTGTGTCTGAATGTTTATTCATATTATTCTCCCTTTCTAATTTAAATACCATTTAATAATCTTAATTGTTTTTAATTATATGACAAAAAAGAAAGAATCACCAAAATTTTTGATGATTCTTTTACTTAATTATTTCTTGTTAATGCACT
>OLQY01000145.1_pt1 | contig 90344 bp, 90 predicted proteins | sample 1672851 | NCBI WGS metagenome assembly OLQY01 (sample SAMEA3136730, study PRJEB25190) | human gut metagenome
AATCGAACCCGGAGATAGCTGGTTCTCCTCGAAATAGCTTTAGGGCTAGCCTCATACAAGTCTTGCGGAGGTAGAGCACTGAATTTCCTAGGGGGCGTCAAAGCTTACCGAAGAATATCAAACTCCGAATGCCGTGTAGATGTTGTATGGGAGTCAGACTGTACGAGATAAGTTGGACAGTCAAAAGGGAAAGAGCCCAGACCGCCGGCTAAGGTCCCAAAGTGGGTGTTAAGTGGAAAAGGATGTGGGATCTCTAAGACAACCAGGATGTTGGCTCAGAAGCAGCCATTCATTAAAAGAGTGCGTAACAGCTCACTGGTCGAGAGGTCCTGCGCCGAAAATGTCCGGGGCTGAAACACCACACCGAAGCCGCGGAACCCGTAAGGGTTGGTAGAGGAGCATTCTTAGGGGAGCGAAGCATTACCGGAAGGGGATGTGGACCGCTAAGAAGAGAGAATGCCGGAATGAGTAGCGAGAGCAAGGTGGGAATCCTTGCGGCCGAATATCCAAGGTTTCCAGAGTAAAGCTGATCTGCTCTGGGTAAGTCGGGGCCTAAGGAGAGGCAGAGATGCGTATCCGATGGACAGCAGGTTTAAGATTCCTGCACCCCTTGTTATCAGAACTGCGGGGACACGGGAAGGGAAGCAGAGCCGGGAATGGAAAGCCCGGTGCAAGCGAAGGAGTCGCAGGGTTGGAAAATCCGCCCTGCATAAGACGAAGGCGTGATGCGGAGCGAAATGAAGTAGTGAAGCTGCGGCCCCTTCCTGTCGAGAAAAGCCGCTATCGTGTAGCAAGGGCCCGTACCGTAAACCGACACAGGTGGATGAGGAGAGGATCCTAAGGCCGGCGGGAGAAGTGTTGTTAAGGAACTCGGCAAAATGACTCCGTAACTTCGGGAGAAGGAGTGCTGCGCAAGCAGCCGCAGAGAAATGGCCCAAGCAACTGTTTAGCAAAAACACAGGTCTATGCGAAACCGAAAGGTGAGGTATATGGGCTGACGCCTGCCCGGTGCTGGAAGGTTAAGGGGAGAGGTTAGCGCAAGCGAAGCTTTGAACTTAAGCCCCAGTAAACGGCGGCCGTAACTATAACGGTCCTAAGGTAGCGAAATTCCTTGTCGGGTAAGTTCCGACCCGCACGAAAGGCGTAATGATTTGGGCACTGTCTCAACAACACACCCGGTGAAATTGAAATACCAGTGAAGATGCTGGTTACCCGCGCCAGGACGGAAAGACCCCATGGAGCTTTACTCCAGCCTGATACTGGGATTCGGTATTGCATGTACAGGATAGGTGGGAGGCTAAGAACTTATGGCGCCAGCCGTGAGGGAGCCGGTGTTGGGATACCACCCCTGCAGTACTGGGTTTCTAACCTGCGCCCGTGACCCGGGCGGGGGACAATGTCAGGCGGGGAGTTTGACTGGGGCGGTCGCCTCCGAAAGGGTATCGGAGGCGCTCAAAGGTTCCCTCAGAATGGTTGGAAACCATTCGAAGAGTGCAAAGGCAGAAGGGAGCTTGACTGCGACACCGACGGGTGGAGCAGGTACGAAAGTAGGACTTAGTGATCCGGTGGTATAAAGTGGGATTGCCATCGCTCAACGGATAAAAGCTACCCTGGGGATAACAGGCTTATCACTCCCAAGAGTTCACATCGACGGAGTGGTTTGGCACCTCGATGTCGGCTCATCGCATCCTGGAGCTGGAGCAGGTTCCAAGGGTTGGGCTGTTCGCCCATTAAAGCGGTACGCGAGCTGGGTTCAGAACGTCGTGAGACAGTTCGGTCCCTATCCGGCGCGGGCGGAGGATATTTGAGAGGAGCTGTCCTTAGTACGAGAGGACCGGGATGGACGGACCACTGGTGTATCTGTTGTCGACCAACGGCATGGCAGAGTAGCCAAGTCTGGAAGGGATAAACGCTGAAGGCATCTAAGCGTGAAGCCCCCCTAAAGATAAGATTTCCCATACCATAAGGTAGTAAGACCCCTTGAAGACGACGAGGTAGATAGGGCAGAGGTGGAAGTACGGTAACGTATGGAGCTGACTGTTACTAATCGGTCGAGGCTTTAACCAAAGAAGGCTGAAGTGTAGGAGATGTAGAAAGATTCTTGTATGTTGTTTTGAAGGTATATCCTTTATAATTTAATAAAGGGGCATAGTTTCAATGGTAAAACATCGGTCTCCAAAACCGCAGTTGGGAGTTCGAGTCTCTCTGCCCCTGTTACGAAAACAGATTAAATTTTATTTAGTCTGTTTTTTCTTTTATAGGAAAAGAAAGCGTATGTCAGATTTTACCCTTTGAATTTTAGCAAGATTACTTTGTGAAATGTTACAAAAATATTACAGAATACTACAAAACCACTTTACAAAAGAAGAATAATATGTTAGATTTAATAAATGTAACAGAAATGTAACAAAATATCAAAGAGTAGAATTGAGGCAGAATTATGATAAAGACAATAAAGAAAGTAGCTGTTATAATAATGACAGTCGTAATAATGATATCGACAGTTACGATAGCTGATCAAGCATCGTCGACAATCGTTCAGGCAGCATCAGGGTACAGTGGAAAGATTTATAAACACTGGTGCAAATTAAGAACAGCAAAGTCTAAACGTTCTAAAACGATCAAGAAACTAAGTGTAGGAACAAAAGTTACAGTATTATCAACAAGTGGAAGCTGGAGAAAAATTAAAGTTGGTAACAAAACTGGATATGCATTAAAAAAGTATGTTTATATCAGTACAAATGCACCAAAACTTACGGGAAGTACGTATAACAAAGGACGAACCGTTGCAAGTTTTGCACAACGATTTGTTGGGAATCCATATGTATGGGGAGGAACAAACTTGAATACGGGAGCGGATTGTTCAGGATTCGTAAAAAGCGTCTATAAGTCATTTGGATATAATCTTCCAAGAAGTTCATCCTCACAAAGAAGTGCAGGACGTAAGGTTTCTTACAGTAATAAACAGCCAGGAGATCTGATTTGTTATAGTGGGCATATTGCTATTTATATAGGCAATGGAAAGATTGTTCATGCAAGTTCAAGAAAAACAGGAATTAAGATTTCACCAAAGGCTAATTATCGAAAAGTACTTTCAGTAAGAAGAATTGTAAAATAAAAAAATCAGGAGAAAATATGAGATATGAAGGAATGATCTATCGGCCGCCAAGTGAAGCATACAGTCTAATCGTACAGGTAACGATCGGATGTAGTCAGAATCGTTGTATTTTTTGCAGCATGTTTAAAGAAAAACGATTTAGGATCAGAAAAGTAGAAGAAGTCTTAGAAGATTTACAAGATGCAAGAAATAAGTATCGATATGTAGAGAAGATTTTTTTGGCAGATGGAGATGCATTGATTTGTAAGATGACAGATCTTGAAGCAATCCTTCATTTTATCAAAGATCAATTTTCAGAATGTAAACAAGTAACTTTATACGGATCGCCAAGAAGCATTTTGATGAAACAACAAGAAGATTTGGACAAATTAAGAGAACTTGGAATATCTATGATCTATATGGGATTGGAATCAGGAAATGATGAAGTCCTTACATATATGAAAAAAGGTGTAACATCACAAGAGATGATAGAGGCAGCACAGAAAGTAAAACAGGCAAAGATCCGTTTATCTGTGACAGCTATATCAGGGTTAGGTGGAAGACGGCTATGGAAGGAACATGCAAAAGATACAGGACTTGTTTTATCCCAGATGAAGCCAGATTATATAGGATTGCTTACATTAATGATAGAAGAAGATCTTCCGTTAGCAGATAAGATCAGAAGCGGAGAATTTGAAATGTTAAATCCATATGATATTTTGATCGAGACAAAAGAAATGTTAAAATATATGGATTGCCCAGATTGTATTTTCAGATCGAATCATGCATCTAATTATGTGAATTTAAGAGGAACATTAAATCAGGATAAGGAAGCAATGATCAATCTGTTAGACGAGGCAATCAAAGGAAATGTTCATTTGAAATCAGAGTGGATGAGGGGATTCTAATATAGCTAGAATCAAGGAACGAGACAATAGGAATATTATGAGCCTATTGTCTCGTTCCTTTTTATGCAGAGAAACTCATAACTTAATGAATTCAGGTTTCTTATCTCGAAAGACGGTATAATAACGAATTCCAAGATTAGACAGAAAATCAGGTAATTTATAAAAATCATAAGCCATATGTTTTGGACAATGCCCATCAGATCCGATCGTAATAATTTCACCACCAAGTTCCATATATCTTTTTATGATCTCATGATGAGGATTTGGATCACTCATTCCGTATTTAAGTCCAGCAGTATTCACTTCAATACCTTTGCCATTTTCAATGATCATCCTTAAAATGGCATCTAAAAGATCAGAATAATCTCTATAATGGAATTCAAAAGAAGGATCCTTGATATAACGTGCAGCATAATCAAGATGTCCATAGACACAATAATGATTAAAAGAAGAAATATTTTTTAAGATATCTTCAAAATAATGAGCAAGTCCCAGACGGGCAGGATATGTTTCAAAATAAATCGCATCATATGGATCCATAAAATCAACAATATGAGTAGAACCAATGATAAAATCAAAAGGCTCATCCTTGACGAATGCAGCACATTGATCTAGGGTTGTTGGCATTAATCCAAGTTCCACTCCATAATTGATTTCAATCTGATCCTGATAGTGTTCTTTCATTTTAAATATTTCTTCTTTATAGGAAGGAAGATCTAGAAGGAAATCAAATCCATCAGGATTAACAGGATAATCAATATCGTGATGCTCTGTAAAACAAATAGTTTTAAGACCAAGTGAAACAGCATGTCGGATCATTTCTTCCATAGGAGATTCAGAATCGGAAGAAAAACTGGTATGTAAATGATAATCTGCAAGAATCATAAAAAACTCCTTTGTAAATAGTTAATATAATACTTTTATTATATACATTATGACAGAAAGGTAAAGAAAAAATAAAATCTATGTAAAAAGTTCTTTAAATATAAGAGTAGGTTTGTTAAAATTATTTATGTCGGAATAACGACAAATGAAATATATGTGGGAGATCCAATAAGAGGGTCTGTAAAAACACAGGAGGAATCGTAAAAAATGAATACACTAACACATGTCGGTAATCTGTTTGCGTTTATCGGCGGACTTGGAATGTTCCTGTATGGAATGGATATCATGGCATCAGGACTTCAAAAGACAGCAGGAAATAAGATGAAAGACCTGCTTGGCTATTTAACAAATAATCGTATTTTAGGTGTACTTGTAGGAGCACTGGTTACAGCAATTATTCAGAGTTCATCAGCAACCACTGTTATGGTTGTAGGTTTTGTAAATGCAGGGATTATGAATCTTACACAGGCAGCCGGTGTTATCATGGGAGCCAATGTAGGTACAACGATCACGGCATGGCTGGTATCAGCTAATGAATGGGCGGGAGCGTTAAAACCAGATTTTTTTGCACCATTTATTTTAGGAATCGGAGCTTTCATCATCACATTCTCTAATAAGCAGAAGATGACACAGAAAGCGGAGATTGCCGTCGGATTTGGTATTTTATTTATTGGATTATCATCTATGTCATCATCCATTGGAGTATATCAGGATAGTCCGGTATTCTACAAAGCATTTCAGGTATTAGGAGGAAATCCGATCCTTGGTATTTTTGTCGGCGCTGTTGTTACAGCGATCATTCAGAGTTCATCTGCATCTGTCGGTATTTTACAGACATTAGCGATGAGAGGAATCGTAAACTGGAGATCAGCGATCTTTATTACGTTAGGGCAGAATATTGGTACTTGTATCACTGCAATCTTATCAAGTGCAGGAGCGAATAAAACAGCAAAAAGAGCAGCTGTGATCCATTTAAGTTTTAATGTATTAGGTGCAGCTATTTATGGGGTGATCATGACGATTTTCTTTGGAATCTTCCCAGATCTTGCAATGCAGCATATATCCAGTACACAGATTTCCATTTTCCACTCAATCTTTAACATATCTGTGACGATACTGTTATTCCCATTTGCGAATGCATTGGTAAAATTATCTGGACTTATCATTCGTGAAGAGCCAGTAGAAGACGAAGAAGAAGAACCAGAAGAGAAGGCATTACGTCACTTAGATCCACGTATTCTTGAAACACCTGCATTTGCAGTTGAGAATGCAGTGAAAGAAGTGGTACGTATGGGTGAGATCGTATTAAAGAATTTAAATCGTGTAACAAAAGAAGCAATGAGTGGAGAACCAAGACAGAGTAAGATCGATAAAGTTCATAATGATGAACAGGTGATCAACCATTTAGAACCAATGATCACAGAATATCTTGTAAAGATCAGTCATTTGGCGATCACAGAAAAAGAGATGAAAGTTGTCAACAATCTGTTTGATTCGATCACAGATATTGAGCGTTCAGGAGATCATGTAGAGAATATGGCAGGATATCTGCAGCATATCAAGGATATGAATGAAAATATTTCAGAAGATGCGATTGAAGAGCTTAGAAATATGAATAATATTGTAAGAGCTGCATTTGAGTCAGCAATCCGTGCGATTGAATTTGACGATACCAAAGAAGCAAAAGAAGCATTATCTTATGCAGAAGATGTATATTGTACAAGAAAGATCATCAGAAAGAGACATATTCAGAGAATGAAAGATGGAGCTTGTTCTCCAGATATTGGTGTATATTTCCTTGATATCATTTCCAGTATGGAAAGAATCGCAGGATATGCATTTACAATTGCAAGATACATTTTAAGTCAGAATGATGAAGAAGAATAAGGAAAAGTTTTTTATTCATTGTGCCGAAGAAACGGGATAAAATTTGGTAGAATTGTACAAAATCGTTTTATTGTATACATGATAAAAATACTAAATTTCACTTGAATTTTTTGTCAGTATTGTTTAAAATAAAAAGGAAGTTTGTCAATAGATTAACAGATTGGCAAATCCATCAAAATTTAATTAATCAAGACTTAGGAGGAATTTGAGATGGCAGTTAAAGTAGCAATTAATGGATTTGGACGTATTGGACGTCTTGCATTCAGACAGATGTTCGGAGCAGAAGGATATGAAGTTGTAGCAATCAACGACTTAACATCTCCTAAGATGCTTGCACACCTGTTAAAATATGATTCTTCACAGGGAAAATACGCTTTAGCTGATACTGTAAAAGCAACAGATGATTCTATCATCGTTGATGGAAAAGAAATCAAAATCTATGCTAAAGCTAACGCTGAAGAACTTCCTTGGGGAGAGATTGGTGTAGACGTAGTTCTGGAGTGTACAGGATTCTATACATCTAAAGAAAAAGCATCTGCTCATATCAAAGCAGGAGCAAGAAAAGTTGTTATTTCCGCACCAGCTGGAAACGACCTGCCAACTATCGTATATAACGTAAACCACGAAACACTGAAACCAGAAGATACAGTAATTTCTGCAGCTTCTTGTACAACAAACTGCCTGGCTCCAATGGCAAAAGCTCTTAACGATCTTGCACCAATCGAGTCTGGTATCATGTGCACAATTCACGCTTACACAGGAGATCAGATGACTCTTGACGGACCACAGAGAAAAGGTGACCTCAGAAGATCTCGTGCAGCTGCAGTTAACATCGTACCTAACAGCACAGGTGCTGCAAAAGCAATCGGACTTGTTATCCCAGAACTGAACGGAAAGTTAATCGGATCTGCTCAGCGTGTACCAACACCTACAGGATCTACAACAATCCTTACAGCAGTTGTAAAAGGACATGTAACAGTTGATGAAATCAACGCAGCTATGAAAGCAGCTTCTACAGAGTCCTTCGGATACAACACAGATGAAATCGTATCTAGCGATATCGTTGGAATGAGATATGGTTCATTATTCGATGCTACTCAGACAATGGTACTTCCACTGGAAAACGGAACTACAGAAGTTCAGGTTGTTTCTTGGTATGACAATGAGAACTCATACACAAGCCAGATGGTAAGAACAATCAAATACTTCTCTGAATTAGCATAATTTAGAGCATGAATTAAGACTCACAAAGGGTCCGGTCTTATTGGACCGGACCCTTTTTGCAGTTATAAAATATATAACCAGGAGGCAGTACTATGCTTAATAAAAAATCTGTAGATGACATTAACGTAAAAGGGAAAAAAGTACTTGTAAGATGTGACTTCAACGTTCCACTTATCGATGGAAAGATTACAGACGAGAATCGTCTTGTTGCAGCACTTCCTACAATCAAAAAATTAATCGCTGATGGCGGAAAGGTTATCCTTTGCTCTCATCTTGGAAAGCCAAAGGGACAGCCGGTTCCAGAATTATCTCTTGCTCCTGTAGCAGTTCGCCTTTCAGAACTCCTTGGACAGGAAGTAAAATTTGCAGCTGATCCGGAAGTTGTTGGACCAAATGCGAAAGCAGCAGTAGCTGAGATGAAAGATGGAGATGTTATCCTCCTTGAAAACACACGTTACAGAGCAGAAGAGACAAAGAATGAAGATGCATTCAGTAAAGATCTCGCTTCTCTTTGCGACGTATTTGTTAACGATGCATTCGGAACAGCACACCGTGCACACTGCTCTAACGTAGGAGTTACAAAATACGTAGATACAGCAGTTGTTGGATACCTTATGCAGAAAGAAATTGATTTCCTTGGAAATGCAGTCAACAATCCGGAAAGACCATTCGTAGCAATCCTTGGCGGAGCAAAAGTTTCAAGCAAGATTTCTGTAATTGAGAACCTTCTTGACAAAGTAGATACTCTGATCATCGGTGGAGGAATGGCATATACATTCGCAAAAGCACAGGGCGGAACAGTCGGAAAATCCCTTCTGGAAGAAGATTACTGCCAGTATGCACTTGACATGATCGAAAAAGCAAAAGCCAAAGGTGTAAAACTTCTTCTTCCTGTAGATAACGTTGTCGGAGATGATTTCTCTAATGATGCAAATACTCAGGTAGTAAAAGCTGGAGAGATCCCAGAAGGATGGGAAGGACTCGACATCGGACCAGAGACAGCTAAGATCTTCAGCGATGCAGTAAAAGATGCTAAGACAGTTGTATGGAACGGACCAATGGGATGCTTCGAGATGCCTAAATTTGCAAAAGGAACAGAAACGGTTGCAAAAGCACTTGCAGACACAGACGCTGTAACAATCATCGGCGGAGGAGATTCTGCAGCAGCAGTTAACCAGCTGGGATATGGAGATAAGATGACACACATTTCAACAGGTGGTGGAGCTTCTCTTGAATTCCTTGAAGGAAAAGAACTCCCGGGTGTAGCAGCAGCTAACGATAAATAGAATAAGGAGATTTGGAAAGATGGCAAGAAAGAAAATCGTAGCCGGAAACTGGAAAATGAACAAAACTCCAAGTGAAGCAGTAGCTTTAGTTGAAGAATTAAAACCATTAGTAGCTAATGAAGATGTAGACGTAGTATTCTGCGTACCTGCAATCGACATTATCCCTGTAGCAGAGGCTGTAAAGGGAACAAATATCCAGGTTGGTGCTGAGAATATGTATTTTGAAGAAAGCGGAGCATATACAGGAGAAATCTCTCCGGCTATGCTTACAGATGCAGGAGTAAAATACGTTGTTCTTGGACACTCTGAAAGAAGAGAATACTTTGCAGAGACAAACGAGACAGTAAATAAGAAAATGCTGAAAGCTTTCGAGCATGGTATTACACCAATCATGTGCTGTGGAGAGACTCTGGAGCAGAGAGAACAGGGTGTAACAATGGACTTCATCCGTCAGCAGGTGAAAGTTGGATTCCAGAATGTAACAGCTGATCAGGCTAAGACAGCAGTGATCGCTTACGAGCCAATCTGGGCTATCGGAACAGGTAAGACAGCTACTACAGAGCAGGCTGAAGAAGTTTGCGCTGGTATTCGTGCATGCATCGCTGAAGTATATGATGAAGCTACAGCAGAAGCTATCCGTATCCAGTACGGCGGATCTGTAAACGCTGGAAATGCAGCAGAGTTATTCGCTCAGGCTGATATCGACGGCGGACTTGTAGGTGGAGCATCTCTGAAAGCTGATTTCGGAAAGATCGTAAACTACAAATAAGTCATTAATCTTGTATAACATAAACAAATAAAACACATCAAAACACCTCCAAATATAGTAAATATGGAAATAAATTCTGTATTGAAATATGTTTGGAGGTGTTTTATAATTACTCCAATATCACTAAGTGATATCACTTTTTGCGAAGGATATCACTAAATTTTCAAAAAGTGATATGGTGATATCGGAGGGATGAAAATGGATAAAAATGATAACAGAGAAGGAAGTACCAGACAATTAAAAAATGGTTCTTGGGAATGTATCACCCAAGCAAAGTATCTTAATCCAAAAACAGCAAACCCAAAAAGATTTAAACGAACAGCCAAGACAGAAAAAGAAGCAAGACGATTATCTATAATGGCTAGAGATGCTTGGGAAAAGGAATACGAGAGGGGAAAAGATGTCAAAGTAGATAAAAAGAAAACTTTCGGTGAGTATATGGATGAGTATATAGAAACAGAAGTAAAACCAACTGTTGCTGGAAGTACGTATCATTCCTATGTTAATACAATGAGGGCAAATTTTGATAATTTCCCAATAGCAAAATATCAACTTCATATGTTGAGTGCAGTAGAATTTGAAAGTTATTATGATACTATTTTAGGATTAAAAAGCAGAAAAACTTGCAGCTTCCCAATTCAATTAACACGAAGATGCTGTAAATGGTTAGTCAATAGAAGTCTTCTGAAAGAAAATTATGCAGAACAAGCAAGAGTAAAAAAAGAAATTATTGATGAATATGACAAAAAATTAGACGAAGAAGTTAAAAACAGAAAAGAAGTATTTACTCCAGAGGACATCGAAAAATTTTATTATGCATATAAAAATAACATGGGGCAATATGCAGTAGTCGTTATGTTCATTCTTGAAACAGGATTGAGATCTGGAGAATTTTCATCTCTTAGAAATGACAACATAGATTTCGAGAATAATAAAATATATGTTGTAGAATCTCAAGCAACAAGATATATAGATAATGATAAAACAAAAGGATTGGAAAGATATACAAAGGTTCCTAAAAATACTAAACCAAGATTTATTATCATGTCTTCTTTAGCCAAAGAATGTGCTCAATATATGATGGAACAAACGAAAATCTATTGTAAAAATAATCCAGACAACTTACTTTATCCTGTATTTAGCACTGGCAAAAGAAGAACTCATGAAACGATAGAAGTTGGATTTAAAACTCTTTGTGACAAACTTGGCGTAGACAGAGATGTTCATATGACAAGAAATGGAATGAGAGGATTAGGCATTCATTCTCTTAGACATACTATGGATACAATTGCCAATTCATCAAAAGGAGCAAATGTAATTAATACCGCATTAATGATGGGTCATAATGCCATCAGTGTAGAAAACATTTACACACATGCAACAGAAGAGGGACTTAGTTCTGTGACGACTCCTTCTCAAGCTATCCTCGCAGATTATAAAAAAGAAGATGAAAAACTTCCAAAAAACGTAACAAAAGAAAATCAAGAATTGTATGAAGCATATTTAAAACTTAAAGAAATATTTGAATAAAAAATCGTAAAAAATAGGGAATGACAATCAAGCCATTCCCTATAATTATATTTATTTTTAGCATCCAAGACATACAAAAATTTTTAAGATAGTACCTTTGCCAGCAATTCCATCGCAAACTAATCCATGAGCTGACTGGAAGTTTCTAACAGCAGTCTCTAATCCACCACCAAATACTCCCGGAGATTCTACAGAACTATTATAATAACCAAGAGCCATCAATCCAATCTCAACAAATGTTACAAGATACTGAGTTTCGGCACGCTTTACATAATGACTTCCAAGTGCTACATTAGTAGCAGATCCACGAATACCATCCTCAACTAATTTTGCGCCATAATCTTTATTCAGTGCTCTCTGCAAACATTTAACAAGACCTTTTCTACTGCTTGCTCCCCATAATCCGTCAGTTGCTAAACCAGCTCCGGCAAAATTATTCATATGTACCTGAGCTTTTCTTACATAATCTTTGCCTGTATAAGAAGTAGTAGAAGTAACAGACTGTCCTTTATTTCTGTTATTATATGCTTCATTTAATTTCGCAAGAGTTTGTGAACCAACGATGCCATCTTTTGAAATTCTAACAGAGCCTTGGAACTTAATAACAGCATTTTTTGTGGCATTACCAAAAATACCATCGGCTCCAGTTGATCCAACATTATATCCTAAAGCAACTAATTTTTTCTGAACATCCTGTACGGCAGCTCCACGACTTCCAACCTTTAAAAGAGTAGAAGATGAAGTAGATTTGTTTGCTGTCGATGAGCTAGGGTTTACTACATTAGGCGTACTAACCGTTCCATTTGCAATATCTTTTTTAAACTGATTCCAAATAGAAGCATTGCATCCATTAGCTCCCCATCCATTCCACCCAGGGCAAACTTTCGAACATACATCCCAATGTCTTACAACATTGCTTGCAGGAATTCTATATTTTTTCATCAGATATCTTGTAAGTTCTACAGTGTTCTTATAAGTTTCATCTGCAATTTTTCCACCATTAGAACACATCTCAATAGAAATACTATTTCTATTTTTAACAGTATTAAACAAATTATTTTTTCCATAATTTACACCAACAGCCCATGATGCATCATTATCTTCAACGCACTGATAAATGCTTGTTTTGTCTACAAAATAATGAGCAGATGCGCCACGGTTTACTGATTTAAAATAGTTAGCATTAGCTGATGCACTATCTGTCCGATTACCTGTGTAGTGAATTACAATATATTTTTTCGTATTCACGCCTTTAGTTCTATTAACAGTAGTAATATTTTTTGTGATTGATACCATATAAAATTCTCCTTTCATTGTAAAAAATTGCAAAATAAAAAGAGCCAAGCTTTTAAACTTGACTCTTAGAGTGATCAAAAAAATAATTATCGTAATTATCGAACAAATAAACCAGCAACTGTTTTTGTATTTGCATATAATTTTACGGATGTATCAGACATCCTAGAAACACCAGCAACATATGTTTTTCCATCATATACTGCTTGGAATGCACCGCTATTATGGTCACTTGTTGACCAATTCCAATTTGCTATTGGAATAACTGTTGAAGATAAAATTCTACCCGTTTGATAAGCAACGGCGGGACCACATGTCAACAATATTTCAGAATAATTACGTAAATTTTTTACTGTAAATGTTTTAGATGTTGCACTATTACCAGCTAATTCACAAAGTTTTGTCCATTTGTATTTACTACCTATATCATTTTTAATGTTGGTTATCGTTGTCTCCAAATTAGTATCATCATTCATAACAACATACTCTGATGATAAAAGATATTTTACATAACCTGTTGCAATTTTAAATAAAAGTTTTATTCTCTTCTTTTGAGCTAATATTGCCATTTATTTATCACCACCAAATCTAAATATAACTTTTCCGAAAATTTTATAATATGGAGGATTATCGACTTCATAGTTAAACCATTTCCATTCGATATAATCCAGTACAGGAATAAAAATTGCAGATAATAACATCCATAAAAAATAAAATGGCAAACATATTTGCCCTTTAAAATTTAATGGCATATTACGATAGTCCCATATTCCATAATCAAAATTCCAGATTAAACCAATGCATAATTCTCCAATTGTTATTGCGGTAGCACAAATAATGCATTGCAATAAATAATCCATATCATATCCGAATAAATCATTTAATCCATCAATGAAAAATAATGCTGAGAATCCAGCTAATAAGAACATTGTCCAATGAGAACTATGAGTATCTTTAAATAAAACTTCCATTAAGTAATAAACCGTACCAGAGAATAAGAATATAAATACATGACAAAAAATTCGTTTTAAATAATATTTTATTTTATTCATATTTATTCACCACTTGTATTAAATTTCTTTTCAACATATGCAAGCAATGCATCTTTAGATTCATTAATCTTTGTCATTACTTCAAGATACTTTTCATCTGTAATTTCCATGCCATATGTAATTGCTTTTACAGACATAAGATCTTTTGCTTCATTAATCATGGCATTTAAAACATTGCAATAAGTTGTATGATAAGTTTTATTTGAACATAAAGACATGTAGATATTCTGAATGTCGTTTGGCTGATATAAAGTACACAATTCGCCATCAGCATGATACGGAAGTGGAAGAGTAAAATCAGTAAAAATAGCAGTTATAATCAAATCTTTTACATTGCTTTGATCTTCAATTGTATAAGAAAAATGTTTCTTACCAAGCGTTGTTTCTACATCAACACCATTTTCAATCGCAGCAGTACATTCTTTCCCAATTTGCGTTTTATAATAATCCTTAAACTCGTCTAATGTCATATTGTTTGGATTTACAATTCCAACAATTGATTTTACATTATCTAATTCTTCCGATACAGAAGGTTTCTCTAAAATAACAGTAGTAATATCACAAGGAACTTCTTTTGATATTTTTTCTGTTTCTGCCGGATGCTCAATTCCGTCTTCATCCGTCCATGCTTCTTTTACAACACGATCTTCGTATTCAATAACGAAAGATGACTCTGTTAAAATAGAAGTCCTTTTCATATAGAGATTATGATTTTCTAATATGTTATCAGTTTCATCTACAATATCAATATAATCAATGATATCCGTCCCGAAGAATGATTTTAATTCTTTTATATCTGCGTCAATAAATTTTACAATCAGTGCATTAGTAATTGCAAAATTATAATATTTTATTTTTTTACCATTTGGCAATCTTAAATATCTATCCAACTATATTCTCCTCTCCTATAGTACTTGTCTTTAACCAGAACCCTCCATTTGGTTGACTCTCCGGCTCAGTATCACTAGGAATAATCATCTTACTTATTAAATCCAAAATTCCGACCAGTTCACCATTCGCATTTGTAGCAAGGATATCTGTAGCAACTTGAAGTTTTTCAGTTCTTGCAATATCAGGAATCATTCCAACTGATACTTGTTTATTGTCTCCAATAAACATAGTTGGAACGCCTTGCTCAATATTTAACTCATAATGGTCTTCATTTGAAAAAGAATCTCTAATATAAAATTGAAAATTATAAGACTTGTTATTATCCAAAACTAATTTGCTTGATCCAGAACCAGTAATCCCAAAAGTATCATCACTTGTGTTTTGAACAAAAGATAAAATATATTCTGAAGAAGTAGAAGATATAGTAACTCCATTAATTACAGAAAAATTAGTAGGATACGAACTCCCCTCTTCTGCATATCTATATCCAACAGTTTTTATTGTATTCTTTTCAACATTGTTAACCGAAAGTTTTGAAATAACTCCTTGAAAGTCTAAGACGATTTCTGATTCATAATCATTAAGACGTTTTAAATTAATTACAGAAAATCGAGGAAGAGAATATGGTAATACAGTAAAAGAATTTTTAACTGTATCAGAAACATTACCTCTTGAATCAATAGCATAAATACTAATTGTTCCAATTCCATCTGTGTTATATTTACCAAGCTCGCACAAAATTTCTGAACTATCGCTATACTTTTTCTCATACGAATCAATAGCAACTCCATCAACAGATATTATATATTTAATTATCGTGGCTCCATTTTTAGCAACTGCTTTTTTAGCAACTGGGATTCTTACTTTCATTGAGCCATAGTTTTTTATCATGTATGTTTTATTGCCTAACACAGCTTGTGTAGAAGTATCTTCGTCACCATAATCAAAATCAGTGAATACTGGATTAGAATTCTTTACCTTGATAATACCTACTATTTTACTTGAGATACAACTTATAGTTTGTTTATTTTCTGTAATTGTTGTTCCACATTCAATTTTACATTTCTTAGAATTATCGTTTGGAAGTTTAGAATAGAAGATAGAAGCATAATTTGACAACTGCCATGTATACGAATTCGCTTGAATAACTTCGTCTGTTTTTAAAATTTCTTCCCAGTTATCAGATTCATCTTTTATATAAAAAGCTAACCATGATTTGTTTTCAGAAGAATTTTCAAATGTTAAATTAAGATCGTCTCCTATATTATAAGAAAATCCTTCATTCAAGTTAGAAATTGAAGCTACAGATTTTGTAGTAAATTCAATGTTAGAAGAAGTAGTAGATAATTGAGAATCTTTTCTTTTTACCCAACATTTAAGTTTATATGTCGTTCCCGGTTTTAATGTACTTACGCTTGGTATACTTGCACCCGAAGATGCAGCTCCAGTATAAACAAATGAACCAGAAGTCCCATTAACAGAACCAGGATTATCAGTCCATTGAGAAGAGTCGTTAAGATATACTCTTACCCAATCTACCGTATCCGCTGTTCCCCAATTTATTTTAGCGTATGTTTTTCCAACTTCAGCAACAGACCAAGTTTTGATAGATGTATATCTTGGAATTTTGTCTAATGTCACAGTTTTATTCGTATCATATGAACCGATAGAGAAGTTACCATTTCCCCAAACACGAATATTAATTTGCTTAGAACCATCTGAATTGTGTCCAACCGTCCAATTTTTTGCATATACCAATGTCCATTTGTTTGGATCAGACATCGACACCGAAAAACCAGTTTCGTTTTTCTGGCTGCCACCATTGATTACACAATATGTGTTAACTTTTCCGTAACTTGTATATCCGTAATTTGTTCTTCTAAAATATACAGCTACACTAATATTTGAACTATTAGCAGAAGATCCATTACTTGAAGAAGACCAATTTACCAACCCTTGAATATAACTATTTCTTGTTCCAAATGTCCATGAGCCACTTGCCATTCAATCACCTCATCTTTCTGAATTAAAAAAGAGAGGTAATTAAACCTCTCATAAAATTAACTTGTGCCTCCGGATTTTACAAATGCAACTCCTTTTACAATTGTTCCATTAGCATATTTATAAGCATTTGTTGTCATTTTGATATAATCAGTATCCCATCCTTTTTCACACAGTAACCTTCGTGTTTTCGTTGTATCTTTATCTATCCAGAATACTTTTTCTCCATGATATAATCCACAAAATTGATCGATCGTCATTTGTGTAGTTTCTACTAAAGGGGTATTATTGTCTAAGCCATAAGAATTCATTGTAATTGGCTTACTCCATTTAGCATCCATTTGGTTATCTTCGAATTCGTCCGTGTCTGGATAATAGGATAATTTAAGAGTAGCCCCTTCATCATAATACTCCATTAAGTCATATGCTCTTCCTTGAGTATTTACATTATATGAATATTTGATATATTTAGATGGTTTTGTTACATAGAATGTCAAAGAATCAGAAATGATATTATTCTTATGAGCTGAAGATAACCATTTAAGTGCATTCTTTGCAAATTGCCATGTCGTCAATTTGAATATCCTCATATATTCACATACATGCCAGAAATTTTTATACGCTTCAAGATACTCGGAGGCACTATCTTCTGGAAGATCAGCAATAGTTCCTTCGATTACTCCAACCGTAAACGATCTTTTTGCCCCATTATATGTAACAACTTTCTTACTTACACCAATATTAATATTCTCCCTAACCTGCTGTTTCTGTTCCGAAGTTAATTCCTGAGCAGAATAGGAGACCGCCAAATCATTCTCAAGATCAGAAACCTTAGTAGGAATCTGTTTCGAAAGTTTTCCAACGGCTTCATCAATCGTCTTCTCAATTTTCGTAAGTTTACTTTCTATATTTACAAACCAATTCTGAGTAGGTTCTGAATCACCCACATCGAATGATTGATCAACTGTGATCGTAAAAGTTTTTGTTTTCCATAAATAACCATCTGATACAAAACATACATACGCTCTATACCACCTGTTTCGATTGTGATTGCAATTGCTTCACTGCCATCATAGGTATGAGTTTTGTTGCCGTATTTTATGGTTAGAGCTTGTGGGTTGGGAAGGATTTTTGGAAATTTATTTTCAACATATTTTGATAAATTATTAATTTTTAAATTCTTAATTTTTGATTCTTGATTATCCCAGAGCAGAAATAAATCATCTGCTCCAGGAGAAGGTTTATCATCATATGAATTGAACATCTTTTCTGACATAACATACCTCCTTTAGATTGTGATAATCATATTATTTTCTTCATCTACAACATAATTCCCATCTGAATCAACCACATAACTTGTAGTTCCTCCAACAAAATAGTAGTCTTCAAATTCAAGCGTATTAGAATTTCTAAGTAAATTCCTTCCACCAATTTTTAATGAATTTAACCCATTTTTTGTCATATAAGTTTTTTCTACTTCCTGTTTAAAAGAAGAGGAATCTTGTTGCAGCTTTGTAATATTGTTATTTGCATCTGTAACAGATTGTTGAATCTGTTTATTTGTCTGAATAACTTCTGTGATATTCTTTTCGTTGTCAGCAACTTTACCTTCAATTTCTTCGGCACGTACAGATAATTCTGTTCGTACTTCATTCGCAGCTTCCCAAGACGTATCACAATATGGTTCTGTATATACAGTACTAGATGGATTACTATAGACAATTTTATTCCTTGTCCACATATATTTTCCATCTTCCCAAGATGGGGCAGTATTATCAATCCATGATCCATCGGTTTGAGTTGTTTTAGAAGAAGAGAGATAGTATTGAGGCGTAATAGATACAATGCCTGTACCTGTTTCACCCTTTTCGCCAATACCATTTTCTCCTTTTGCACCTTGTATACAGACTGGACTTGATTCGGATTTTGTCCCATCTGCTTTTGTGGTTACTGTTTTACTCCAAATATATTTTCCGGATTCCCATGTAGGCGTTCCAGAACTCCATTCTCCGCCAATTAATGAAGTAGAAGATGTTGATACATAGTACTGAACTTCAGAACCGGTTGCACTTTCAGATTTTGTTGCATATGTTTTACTTGCAGAAAGATTAATTTCTTTAGCACTTTCCGAAATAGCGGTTTTCATTTGACCATTCGTAGGATAATCTTTCAATTTGTCATTGGTTACATAATTCTTAATGACCTCTTGCCTAAATCCTTCCGCAGTTTGTTCATTTGTAGAAACCCTTTCAGATAATTCTTGAACTGTAGATCCATCTGCTTTTTTCTCAACTTTAGATTGTACGTCTGATACAGTAGAAGTAATTCCTTCTATTATCTGTTAATTCAGAGATTTTAGCGTATTGTTTGTTATACAGCCGTGTATTCTCTATGTAATCATTTCGATTGTTTTCAACGTCCTGTGACCATAATTTATACTTTGCTATGACTTCTTTTGAAAGATACCTTTCATTCAGATAGTTCTCTAAATTTTCAATATAATTGTGACCAAAATTGACGTATTCAATGCCCAATTCATCTGAACCTTGAACATGGTATCTAGTGAAGATATTTGTATCATCAATTTTAATATTATTTGATTTCTGAAAATTCCTAAAACTGATATTTACATTCGTATCTTTTCCGTAATTCTCTGGGTGATAAGCATTAATCTGCATGTTATCAAAATCAAATTCAAAGATACATTTGAAAAACTTTGCAGCATCTTGTGTTAAGAAAGAATATAAATCCTTACTATCGATATCAAACACGCCAATCTCATCAGCAAGTAATGTCTGCTTTTCTTTTCGTATACCCTCATCGAAATATTCATATGATTTTGGGACGGTATCTACATATCCAATAGTCCAACCAGTTACACCAGCAACCTTTAGACATATATCAAGAAAACTTAATTCAGGATTTGAAGCATTGTAAAATTTAATTTGTTCTTTAGCAAATTCAACATCGCCAACCATCTGGACATTGCCATCTACTAGCATCTCATAAGAATCAGTAGTGCCTTGATTTACCTTAAAATTGTGAAGATTATGTTGCTGAAATTCAATTTCTGCTGACTGTGCTGTAATAGAATATTTGTCAGTATAACTATCATTATCCTCCTCCGGCGGATTGATAATAAACCATCCATATCCATCAACATAGAGGCGCATGAACAATGAGATTAATCTAAAAGCACGATTTTCCTTTTCTACGGTTTCGTTTGTAATAGGACTTGTATAATTAAGTGTTCTAGAAATATCAAAAGAAAGTTCATATGTATTTGACAGTTTTTCTGTCATTTTAAATGTAGATTCATCAATACCAGTAAGAGCACATATCTTTTTATTATTTGGTGTACCAAGATAGATATTTGGTTTTTCAGGCTGATTGTATTTATTAAATTTAGTATTCAATATTATTCACCAACCTTCCGAGCCTCAATATGTTCAATTGTAAATTCACAATTTCCGTGAAACATGATAGAATTATTCCCATTCATTAATCTCAACCAATACATATATCCAATATCTGAAATTCCAAGTTTATCATATGTAACCATGCGTCCAATAGAATCTTCAATGGTCATATTTTTACAGTCAATAACCACATCCAAATCTTTGTATACTTTCATATACATAAATCCACCAGAAATTATTTTGTATTCTTTTGTATCGGTGTTATAAAAAACAGTACACAATGTTTCGCAACCATAATTATCAATGAGTTTAAATTGAACTCCTGTATCATTACAAATAGAAACAATATTAAAAGCACCTTTGCCTGTATATTCTAAATCGTATCCATTCAACTTCGCATAATTTTCAGCCTTATCAATAATGGTATTAAAGACATCATCACTTGCAACAGATATTTTACCGTTCTCTAATAATGTGTAATCACTCTCATTAATCTGAGCCAATCCTTCATCTGTGATTCCACCCTTTTTATCTAAGAAAGCATCGTCATTTAAAAGATCTCTGAATCCTTTCAACTCAGTTTCTAAATCATCGTAGCCTTTGATGGCATCTTCAAGATTTTTGATTCTGAGAGAATAGATAGAGTTATTTTTGAAGTCATTGACGAAATTCTTCATACTAGTGGCTTCATCATCACCAAACCATCTATCGGCTGTTCCCATTGCCTCTTGGAAAGCTTTCTGATAAGCATCAGCAGTATATTTACCGCCTTGCTCTGCATATTTCTTTACCGCATTGGAGTTAAGGAATTTTGCCATAGTCTGAAAATCATCAGTTCCAGTTTTACCTTCTTTCAATGATTCCTTTGCAGACTTATAAGCACTTTGGATAGTAGACCAATCTTTGTCCTGATTTGCAGATTCAGTTGCAGATTCTACATCTGAAACAGAAGCGGAATAATCTTCCGCAGCTTGCTTTGCTTCCTCTGCCTGATGTTTTACATCTTCAAAATATGTAAGAAATCCATTTTCTGAAACATCAATATCTTTGAGACGCATTCCGGACTCTCTAAATGCGTCAAGTGCATCTTGAGCAGAACCACCTACCTCAACAATATTCTCCAAATATTCTTTCATAGCAGAACCGGAAGAAGAGTTGAAGTAAGTGTCTAAATTACTTGCGTCAATTTGTGTTTTGGTTTTCCCAATATTACCAGCATCATTGATAAGTTTATTCCATCTATCTACATATTTTGCAGCACCAGATTCTAGTTTCCCATCTGCCCCATATGAGTTGTCAATCCATTGCTGAAGTTGATCTGTCTGAGTAGACAATGTTTGTTTTGTATTGGCTATATTATCCTCAAGTTGTTTTTGTTGAATCCGAAGTTGATTTTTCTCAGCTTTCGTCTTTCCCTTCATGATATTTTTGTCTGCAAGCTGAGATTCTATATCGTCTAAATCTTTTTGATATTTTTTTAATACTTTAATATTAGCTTTGGTCTGATTTTCAAGGGTTGTTTTCCCTTTTCCACCATTCTCTTTTTCCCACTTAGACCCTTGTGATTCAACTGGATTTCCATTTATATCAGTCTTCCCATTAGAAAAGAAATCCATTACATACATTAGTCCACCTTTAAGAGTTCCATATTGTTCTTTAAGATGATCCCAATATGTTTGGGCAGTATTGGCAGCTTTTTGAGCGTCACTTGAAGCAGCCTGTGCGGAAATTTCTGTGAGCTGTTTCTGAATTGCAACCTTACGCTCCAACTGGGCATTTTCTTGTTCAAGTCTAGATAATTCTGCCTCATCAGTGAGAGATAATCCACCGTTCTGCTCTTTTGTGGCGTTGAGTTCTTCAATTTTACTCTTTGTTGTATCGAGTTCTTGTTGAAGAGATTGGAGATTAGATTTATCTTTTGAATAAGTAGAAGCTGAAGCCTCTGCTTTTTCTTTCGCTCTAGTATATCCGGTCTGGGAATAGTCCCAGAGTTTAAACGCTGCGAAAGCTGTTCCGGCAACAGCAAGAATAGGAATATACCCTTTTATTGATGCAAAGAATCCTTTGATAATATTACCAGCGGATTCGAACATTCCAGTAGATTTTTGGACATCAGCCCCAAGAGTTGTAAATTTACCAGAAATATCATCAAATGAATAGTTTCCTTCAATTATATTTTTTACGAGTACTTCATATTCGTCACTAGTTGTGCCAAATTCTTTCGCACAATTTTGGAGTATTCCTTTTGTTTTGTCTGTAACATCAGCACTATCTATCATTGCTTTACCTAATTTTTCAGCAGTGACAGTTGGTTCTTTTAATGCTTCTCCCCATGTTACCTTTCCAACTTTTGCTTTTGCAGTGAAATCAGCATCTTTTGACATAGCTACCAGCTCATCTGTCAATGATTCTGTTAGTCCTATTGTACTTGCTTTAGCTTGAGTTTGAGCCATTGTAAAATCGCTAATATCATTATCGTTTATTTTAAATAAACCTTTAATAGCATTTTTATCTATTCCATCTAAATCTGCAAAAGAAGAAGCTTTATTTGCATGTTTAAAATTAAATTCTCCAAAACTATCAAATAAATTTCCTAAGTCTTTAAACTGCGTAATGAATATAAAATTATTGGCATACTTTTATAATCCATGATATACTTAAATAAATTTATAAGATTGTTCGGAGGAATAAAAATGTCTTTACTAAAATGCCCAGAATGTAATCATGATGTATCGGAATACGCTGATACATGTCCCAACTGCGGATGTCCAATAAGCGTTATAAAAAACAAAAAAACCGAGAAAGAAAATAATATAAAAAATAATTTGCCAGATAAATGTCCTATATGTGGGACATCAAGCAATAGGATAAATCAAGAAATGAGATGTCCTGTTTGTGGATATTTATACAATAAAACAAAAGAGGAATTAACCGATTATCAGCAAAAAAGAAGATTGTTACCAGACTATTGTCCTATATGTCATTCTCCGAAAGAAAAAATAAATAGCAACTTTGAATGCACAATATGTGGTTATAACTTAATTAAAAAAACAAAAACACTAAATATTAATCCTAATCAATCTACTTCAACCCAACAACACATAACTCAGGCAACTTGCCCATACTGCAAATCTACAAACACTAAGAAAATATCAGCAGTAAGTAGAGCAGGGTCAATCCTTGGATTTGGATTGTTCTCTAAGAAATTGGGAAAAGAGTGGCATTGTAATAATTGTGGTAGCGATTTTTAAAGGTAAAATTTATGTCAAAAACAATATTAACATTAGATGAGATAAACCTTCTGAAACATAGCGAAGAACCAAAGAAAGAAGATTTATATGGAAATTTGTATAAAATTCTTTGTGAACTAAAAAATCCAAAAGCAATTACTTTAGAAAATTTACATCTAAACAGCAAAGGCGAAGCAGCTCTAACATATAACAAGAAGACACTTATTGATACCGTAATTAAAGAATGGTATGCTGAAAATGTCAGTGAGAGCGATCCGGATAAAGTTACAAGATGCGAATTATGCAATACACCAAATAAGTATATTTACTTTATTCGGAATCGTTTAAATAATGAAGTGTTAAACGTTGGATCTCATTGTATAACAAAATTCCCAGGAATGGCTGGATATATAGAACAGCACAAACAATTATCAGGAATTAAGAACAACCATAAAATAATTGCTAGAAGAAATGAATTTCATGATCAAATTCCTGATATAGATAATATCCTTTCTGAATTAGATGAATATAAAGCTTCAATTCCTATTGCGTTATCAACCAAATTACAGGAAGATTTAGATGAGACGATTGTACGTATTCGCAAAATATATACAACATATGTTGACACAGGAAAGAAACTGTATACCACAGAATATTCTGTCTTTGAACTGTTTAAAATTAATTATGATCATTACAATAAGTTAAAACTACTTATAAAAGAGCACATCGAAAATAACAGAAGCAATCCTTTTGTTTGTAATAGAAGAGAAGTCGAATGGTTAAAAATGAACAATTCGAAGATATTAAAACAAATACAAGACAATAACGGAATCTATAAGCAAGATACCATTCAAGCTGTTTGCAGTGCTGATTTCATAAAGGATAATATTAATACCATTTTAAAACAAGGAAAATTACTTCATAGTTACATTGCAAAAATAACTGAAGCATCTATCCATATAACATACGATAAGCAGGGATATGATGATTATTTAAGAATGAATATTTTGATATCCGACTTCATGGTAAGGATTGGTGCAAAAGCTTTGTTTGACAAGAATTTTACATTTTCAGATGATGATTTAATTTCGATCGCTAAAATGGAAGATTTAATAGACAATTTACAATCAATAGTTAATCACTTATATAAAATAATGAAGAAATCTGGATATGCTCTATTAATAGATTACCGAAAGAATATGTTAATATTATATCGAAAAAATGATAAAGCAATCCGCAATTTCAAACCTTATCCTTTTATGAATTCATATAAAGATTATATGTTCTTTGATGAAGATAAAGTGAAATATTTTATAAAAAGAATGATAGGAACAACCACAAGTAAATGGATATCTCTGGAAGAACAAATAAAATATGATACAAACTTTTATGTTTGGACATTATATGAAGAACAATGGGTTGATCATATGTAAGGAGAGAAGAGTAGAGGGTAAAATTTTCTCTACTCTTTCTTTTTGCACATAATAAAAGAGCAATGTGATTACTGCTCAGATTGTTACTTTTGTTCTTGTAATTCCTCTATCAACATTTGCTCTATACGAATAACATCTGGTTGAGTTGGAGTAAATTTAACACCATGTCTCATAAGATTAATTATTTTCATTGCATTAGATTCAATAAATAATAACTTTTTCTTATCCTTTATTTGCATAAAAGTATTTTGCTTTATATATGGATTCATAATATATTTTTCCGTAATAGGAAACATATCTTGAAACAAAAAAGCCTGTTCAATACCATTCACTTTAATTATTTGAATATGATCATGCTTTTTATTTTTATTTATTTTCTGCTGAATAATATCTTTATATTTATCTATCTTACTACTACATGGTATTACCCATAACAAATTCGTTTTACTATCTTTAAATGCATAATAATGTGGTCTTTGGGTATCCGCTTTATTAGCTTTTAAATACTTGTCTCCTATAAAATCAAAGAAAGCATCTTTTATAAAGTACATCCGTCCATCAACAAATTCCATAATTAATTTTCCTCTTTAGAATAATATAGCCCTCTTCATAAGAAGAAGGCTATATACTTAAACATTGCCTATTTAATTACACGCATGACAATTAGCGAGAAACTGATACACTGTCTACTTAATAATGCGCATAACAGTTAGCGCCATACTTAAACATCATAAAAATTTTAAATTTAAAACAAACATATATTTCTTATTTGTTTGATTTAATTATACCCGTTCTATTGAGAAAATGCTACACAAATAATACACAAAAATATAATAGTTTTATTGTGATTTTTGCCATTCGACACATTTAACACTAATATCTTAACACAATCTTAGCACGTCACATCTTGAAATGTATGCTAAATATGGTATATTATTAATGCATCTTTTACTTATGAGGTGATTTATATGAAAATTGATGACTTTTTATTCATCTGTCGCATAAGTCGGAGGTACAAAGGATACCGATATATCAAATATGCGATTGAATTAATTAACGAAGTGGAAGATGATGATATATATCTTATCACAAAAGACATATATCCTTCCATTGCAAAGAAATTCCATACATCTACAATGGTCGTAGAATCAAACATTCGTACAGTCGTGCGACATCTTTTTAATGAACAAAAAGATATTCTAAAACCAATATTCGGTTATATTCCAAACAAATGTCCATCAAATGCACAATTTCTAGATGCGCTTGCTTTTGCATATAAAGATAAAATCCGAAATTTATACAATTAGCCGTTTAATTTTTTCTGAATGTATGTTCTGGATTTCCAAATTTTGACAAAGTAGTATAATGTAATCAGTTACATAAAATCGGTAGTATAACCACAATACACCTAGTTCCACGGATTTTCGTAACCATATCTTTTTATGTGGGAGCACCAGAGTAAGACAATGGTGCGGGAAAATCTATATGGGCTATTCTGCCTAATTTTCCATGAGATGAAATATATCTTACAGAAAGAAGGGTAGTGTTGAAAGAAGAAATTGTTAAATTTCTTATGGAATATGGCTATATTGTGATATTTATTTTGATCCCAATTATAGTTTTAATGTTTCTTCATGAAATAAACAAACTCATTGCAATTATTCTTATTGCATTCAAAAAGAATATGAGCAGCATGAGAGCAGAAGCGATTTCCAAAATAGCATCTCCAACCACGATTATTTTCAAACAAAAAGAGTAATATTCTTTAATAATCGAATAGACTTGTATTGTTTTCCTTTCGTTCCTTTTTAAGAGTAAACTAACCCTCGGAACCTTCAAAAGTTCTGAGGGGATTTTTCTTTCTGTAATATTTAATCTTATATTATCCACACAAACAAAAATTCATGTATAGATATATTCTGCATTTTAACCAAAGTATTTACACATAGACAAAAATACATTATAATTACTTTATCTCAAACTATAACTGGTCTGAGACACGATATTATATCTTGGAGATTAGATATTTTTCTGATCTCCATTATTTTTACAGTTATTTATTCTCTATCCATTGCCAATAACGATGGGATAGAAGACATCGTGTTATTTTATTTGAATATGTAATAACAAAACATATATTGTTTCTTGGACTATACATTGTAAGTCAATATTGTAAGGTCATATTGGCTTCGAAGATCGGTAGTCTCTGAGCGTCCTGCTATACAATTATATATTCTCTATAACAGTGCGTTGCTGATCAGTTAGTTGGTTATTATAACCTTTGCCCTTATACTAGACACTTAGGAGCATCTTCCAGATGCCTTTTATTTCACCATATGTCATCTTAATGATTTTTTCTACTTTCGTCGCATTCACACTTGCCGTTTCCGACTATGTTGTAGCTCATTAAGCATTAGGCTTCCCAGCAATTAATCTTCTAATTTTAAAACGTTAACAACACACACTTGTTTACAACACCATTTTCGTTATATTCTTGTGTATGAAGTGACCAGTTTAGATAAAACAAATCTAAGTTTTTGAAAAGTTTTACGCCAGCGAATGTAGCGAAGGCAGTTTTCAATAAGCCTACTTTATCTATGAGTTGCGTAATGACATCAAGTGCCGATGATCCACTATCAACGATTCCTTTTACAAAGTCAGATGATACTAAGGATGATGAGAAAGATTGGAATGAGGCTTTGAAGTGTTCTATAGAAGCTTCAATTCCTTTGTTCCATGAATCAAGTTCTTTTTCAGCAGAACCATCTGATTCATTAAGGGCAGTATTGAGTGTTTTTTTGGCTACGTCCCATTGGGACATCATTGCACTCATTATGTTGCCTTGATTCTTCAAATTGTTCAGAATATACGCAAAATATTCTGATAATTATATATTAATACAAACTAATTTATGCTATTTTAAGTCTATCATCATAGACTCCATCTTTAAACTCTTTAACAAATTGATTCCATTGTTCTTCATTATTTACACATTTGCTATAAACTGAATGATACAAGGTATGAATATCTTTTCTTACACAAACTCCAAGAGGATATTTGTCATGTACTTCTAAAAACTTTTCTAAAATATCTTCAAGTTCTTCAATAGTGTATTCAGAATACTCTTTTAATTCAATATTATATTCTTCAATAGTTTCGTTTAAAATATTTGCAAATCCATACATATGATGAATAGCAAAATTTTTGCTTCCGGTTAATACACATTGATAATTACAATTTTCCATTGATTTTGTTTTCCACGATTGTAGATGACCTCTAAGAAATTTTGAAAGACCTTCATATCCAGATCCGTCTTTATTGAAATGTAACAAGCCAAGAGCCAATCGTCTAGCCTGTGTAGCTTTGTATGTACGTCCAAGCTTTTTACACATAATCATATCTGCTTCTGTTTGCCAATGTGATAATATGTATTCATACGCCATCCAAATGAGAGGTGTTGTTTTATAATGACATCTCTCTACTTATATATTCCCCATATATTTATTTTGTTTTTGTATTTCTACCTTTCAATTTCCCAAAAGAATCTATATTATATGCTTTCAGCATCTTTTTAAGTGCCCATTCTATTTCTTTTTCGTATCCCTCCTGATTCAAGACATAAATGTTTGGTAAATTTTTAGGTGGCTTATTTGGATCTTGTTGGATGCTTCCAACTTCTTTTTTTATAAGAAGTGGATTGATATCTCCAAATTGAGAAGTTAGATATTTAATACATTGTGTTATACTGTCTTTTGATGTCTTTAAATCTTCAGCCATTGTTTTTAAGCTTCTGAAAAAAGCTTCCGGTTTTTCTTCTGGGTTATATAACACCTCTTCATTGTTAATTTTTGGTCTGAAGAATATGTAAGAATTGATATAGAGAAATGTCATTAATATGTTCTCTTTATTGATACTAGATTCATTCATCATAATGAAATCTAATTGAGACGATGTAATTTTAGAAAAATTTTCTCTTGCTTCGAAATTATCTGGAATAACTTTTATTTCTATTCCAGTATCATAGCCGATAGAGTCTAAATCTTGTTTTACTACAATCATCTTGTTATTTATCATGTATTCAAGAACGTCTAATATTTCTTGGAACGCTTTTGGTTTTCTTTTTGTGGTTTTATAACCATAAAATTCAAGAACCTTTCTGATAGTAATCCAACTATAGTCCTCGTAAGATCTATATTTGTCAATTAGAATGTAAGTAATATAAAATTTCCTACTAACTCCAAATTTCGTTTTAATATCCCCCTTGATGTATTCATTTGGGAATCTAGTAAAGTATTCTGTTTTTTGCAATGCAAGCCTCCTTCATTTTTTACGTGAGTTCGGCAAACGTCACTTTTGGGTACGTCGGATTTCTAAAAATCGGAATTTTGACGTCACCTTTGGGTACGTCTGCCGAACCGAAACAAGATATATAACTATTTAAGAAGACAGACTAATACTCCGTAAATGAACTGTCGTCCATTTACTCCGTAATTTTTTATTCAATTGTTTATGGTTGGATTGAAGATTAATAAATCAAACAATCTGTCTTCTTATCTATTCTCTATCCATGATTAGAAATAACATCACATTTCAGTTGTAATGTCTGGTCTGAATTTTCATTTGCATATTGCGTAAGAGTATTTAGCTTTGAGAATGAATTTGTTTTCCAGCGAGAGTATTTCTTCTCTGGAAGTTTCTTCTTTTGAGATGATTCTTTAATGGAAGAAATATCTTGCTGCATGGATGTAATTGTTTGTGTAAGAGTAGTGATAGCATCAAAAAGTGGTTCTAAATTGTACTGTTGTGATTTTAATTTGGTTGTGGCTATTTTTAATCCTTGTTCACATGCAATAAAATAATCCCTGGCTTGTTCGTGTCTTTCTGAATTGCCTGTCATAGATAATTTCTTTGCAAATTCTGATGTGAGATGATAGTCAGTTCTTGTTTTTGTTTTAATATTATTGGCAGACTCGTACTCAAGGACGAATCTGAAATAATCAATATTTTCTGTAGCGAATTTATTGTTCTTAATATTACGGTTACACCATTTTGAGAAATTTGATGGATTTAATTCTAAGAATGAATATAACTGACTTGCAGTTGTCATTCCATTTTCATCAATCTTAAGTGCGATTTCGATTGGAGTCTGTGTTGATGTTGCTTTAGTTTCTGGTGTTTCAGCCATTGCTATTTCTGTTGTGTTTGTTTTTCGCATATTTATTTCCCCGTTTCTTTTATGAATCATAAATCTGTAGTTTTGTAAGCGTCTCTTATATATTCTCTGAGTGAATTGTTAATTGAATGTGTTTTACGAATTACAAATCAAATGTCTTTTGCATGATATAGTTATATGGTTCTTCATTATAGAGTTCTCTGGCTGCTTGTAAGAATTTATGTACCCCCATATCCATAATCTGACATTGGATTGGAGAGTATTTTCTTTATTGTATCTGGCTACAATTCTTCTGTATGCAGTTGATTCGCTGGAGATCCTTGTCCATCTTTGTTACAAAATCCTTTTACTTTTCCGGTTCCACAAAGAGATAGAATGGATAATGCTTTTAGTCCGTACATAAGATTGACATGGATTGTAATTGGTTTATTCCTATATGGAATGTTAATGGAACCGTGTAATATTTGCTGCGTAGATGTTTGTATGTAAATATCTCCCGATATTGTTTTATAAATGTCATATGTCCCGTAATTTGAATAGATATATGCATTTGCACATCCAATGTTTAATGTGTGTCTGTCTGTTTCTGATTGATAGCGATTATATGAGCCTTGTGTATATTGGCAATCTGGTATATCTCCATAAGGTACTTGCTGGATATTGCCTAAAGGATGATTATTATATATTCTCTGAATGAGATTGCGAGATTGGATGTGATATATAATGTGATTTTTGAACGAGAAAAGTGATATCGAAAAAATCCTTATATAATAGGAAGAAAGTTAGTTGTGGAAGTGATTTTCGAATAAGTGTGTGATCAATTTTTGAGGTTTGAGACGTGATTTTTGGCTTAAAATGGGGGTTTTTACGATATGGGGTACGATAAAGGGTTGGAAAGGAGAAAAGTGTAATTTTTGGCTTAAAATGGGGATATTTTGAGGATTAGGATTGAATGGTGATTTTTGGTGTTTTGGAGACTGGTGGAGATGAGTGGAGAAGAATTTTGGATGTGAAATTTTTGAGTTGGTGTGTAGATTGATCAGCTAGTGAGTCCTGGCAAACTGCGAACACCCGTTCGAGTTTTAAGTACCCCCTACCTTTATTTATAGTGAAAGTATAAATTTCTATACTAAAAAAACCCGTAAAAATGGGAAAAGTACGGGAAAATTTAGTAAAATAAAATATTCTAATAGATATAAAAATTTTTTCATGGTCTACACTGAAAAAGAACGGCTTTTTATTTTAGCGATACCTAAATGAAAATTTTCTTTCATTGGAAATTAATTTTAAGGTTCTGTACACTGGACTGGTCGGAAATAACAAAAAATATTATTTTATCGAGCCACTTTTTATTTTTATATTATTATAACTGATATAAAATGGGAACAGTCACCACTTTATAGACAAAATACAACAAATAATAAACACAATCCACCACTTTACATCACAACGAACCGAAAAACTATCATTCATTCACCACTTGCTGTCAATTCGATAGATAATAGCTAAAAAATAATATACTGTAATACACTAATTAATATACAGTATGATAACATACACTACATACTAAACAATACTACACTACCACATAAAAATACACTTTTTCAGATCTGCGCTCAATCCATAGTCTAACATACACTAATACATTAACAATACAACCATAAATATTAATCAATAACTAACATTAATCTATCTCAATCAGTTCCCAACTTGTCCGCCCAGCCAATCAACCTATCACAACACACGACTACACTATCAACTATACAACATATACCATACAATATACAATAATACTATAATACCATATAATAATATGCTATAACATATACATCATATATATCATATACATATATCAATATACTAACATCATACAATATTATCTATATTCTTACTATTATAACAATAATACATGTTATACATATAACTATATAAATATATACTATAACTATCTATCCAGTGCGCTAACAACTTTATTTTTGCATTATATAGAAGAAACACGTTCAATTTAATCATATAATAAAATAATAATCAATTAACTATCTTGATAAATATAATAATCCATATATCTGTACAAATTGCACAAAAACTATAGCTGTAAATTGTGCATATTTCACAAAGATAATAAAAGTTGCGAAAACGACTTGCAAAAGTTACGAAAAAGGTTTAAGGTATAGCTATCCCGAACGGGTTACGGGTTTTCATTTGAACCGCCGTTTTGGATATGGTCTCATTCGACCGAGATACTAGCATGAATAACTATTTAATGTGGGTAGTTCCCACGGGTGATAAAATCATCGTCGAGCCGAAACGGTAGGTACTCCGCTGAAAAGTACAAACGTATCCTAGCACGTTAGGAAGTAATAGCAACGTGTTCACCTGTTAGAAGTTGACAGGGGGTTGATAACAAACCAGAAAGAAAGTTATCAGTCAAGTTGCACTATAGCAGAACAGGTATCTAATCACCATACGAAAGCGTATTAAGGTCACAACGATATAGTGACAACCAAGTGGACACACTCGTAAGAGTGATAGAATGAATACTGCTAATAAAAGTTAGCAAGTTCGTTCGATACAAGTCAGAAAGCGGTTAGTGAAGATACTAACCTTGGTGCAAGGGTACGCACAACCAAATTAAGAACGGGTATACAGGATTGTTTAGTTGTTGCGAATATGTGGGCTACATAATCGCATTACATAAATATAACAAACAATAAATATTAATTACAGGTTTGATTATATCATTCATGCAACAGCGTTGCAATAACAACTAGATGATTCTTTTCTATGGCGGTTTGTATGTATGCGCCATGTAAAAATATAAGAAAGCCGTTAATATACGAAAAAGACTGGCACATATAAGTATCCAGCAAAACTGGTGAAGATTTTAGCTGTATTACGACAGGCGTAGTCTACCCTTTTCCAGGGGCAGTGGCTTAACCACTCCTAAGAATCAGTTCGAATCTGATTACAGCTATCGGGATTAATCCCACAACTTTAAAAATAAAAATATTCGCACCCATGCGATAAATGGGAGAAAGAGGTACGTTATGTTAAACGCTGAAAAATTTAATTCAATCAGAACAAACTGCTTAAAGGACAAATCATTCTCAATTTATGACTATGTTAAAACTTTAGTTCGTCACACTGAGATGAATAAAGCACTTGACAAACTTTCTGACGCTAAACAGGCACTGGAAGAGGCCCACGCTGGCGTTGATTATCTGACGATTGATGCCGAGACAGCACGGCAGACACTTAAAGAAGATACTGACGATTTTATTAAAAATCGTAAAGAATATTTTGACCTTAAAGAAGAATGTGAAAAGAATTGTATCCCAATTGAACGGGTTACAAGTCTGCACCAGACAGATAAAGTGCACATTGTTTTAATGGCACATACTGTATATTCAGGATGTCTCCTGTCTGAAACTTTGTTTGATCCGGAACAGGGTGGCACTGATTTTAGCAGTAGCATTGATTACTATTTCAAAAAAGCTACTGTCAATGCTGAATTAAAGAATAAGCTCTGTTTAGTTTTCAAACTTATTCTAGGTGAAGACGGGGATTATTTCTATGGTATTAAACCTAAAAAATCCGACTTTGAAAAGTCTGATATTATCCACTTTCTGTCACGATTCTCTGCCCGTGCGAGAAAAAATAAAATTACGTCAAAAAAGGATAAAACTGTCACATGGTCAGATTTTAAGTATAGAACAAAGACTGACCGTGAGACCCAGAGACGTGCTTTTACAGAATTTTGCGCAGTAGTTCTGGACAACGCTGATAAACACATTGTTGTCAAACCAGAAGAAGAAAATACCGACAAAAAAGCCGAGAAGAAAACATCAACAAAATAAGGTGAACGGTTCAATGGGCGGTTCGACTCCGCCCACACCTATTAAACAATGACACTACAATTATGTCATTTAATATATTAATAAATATAATGTTGGAGGTATCAATATGAGTAAAAAGTATAATCACAACCATGCACCTAAATTCTACGTGCGCATAGTTCCTAGAAACGCAGAACCAGTAATTTTCCCGGATAACTTTAAAGTATTCCCAGGCTCTATCTATGGACGTTTTGAAGAGAACGGAAAGAGCATTTTCTGGGTATGTGACAATTATCATTTCACCCGTGACAAAATGCAAATTCACATTTTCAATGGCAAATACTGGAAAAATGAAATCATAAACGCAAATCATCCATGCTATAAGTGGGTCGTTGTGTCTTTACAAAAGCTTGGCTACATTCCTAAAGTACAAAGAGAAACTATAACTTTCGAGAATTGCCAGCAACTTATGAAGGCAAATGCACGTCATAAAAAGGGAAGTGGTTCACGGATAAATACGAATCAAATTAACAATCCTTTGCGTTGGCGTGAAGTAACAGAACTGGGGCATTGGGTTGGAAGACCGGCTTCAGTTGTAGCAAATAGCATAGGCAAAATGTAAAATACAAATGGACATTTTAATTAAAGGAGGAAAATAAAAATGAAGAAAAAAATGGAAATTATTATTCTTACAGTAGCATGTATTATTATTGGAATAGGATGTGAATATGTAATGATGTCACATCTTACAAACCAGTCTGCAAAGGCAACTGTAAAAGAAATTAAAAAGGTAAACGAAAAAGCCGTAGCAGAGTCACACGACCCAAATAATTGGTGGTGTGATTACTGTAATTCAGATATCACAATTGTAGACTGGAATGTTAGTGGTAATGAGATGGCATTTCAGTTATCAGATGGCACGGAACTTTATGCCACAAAAGAGAAATCTGTTTATGCTCCGAAGTTTAAGAGTTTCGTAGCCTTTGACGAAATCCAAAATATATCAAAGGCAGACGACGGAACAATTACCATCGAAACTACAGACGGAAATTCATATACTGTAAATCCGTCTGTAAAGGCAACTGAGCAGGGAACTCAGGTAAAATAAATCCCAAACGCAAATCATTCCTATGTACTATAGAGCAATATAATATATATTATTGTATAGTGCATAGGAATGTACTAGAAAGGAGGTGGCTGAACTCCGTGCAAAAAATCAGCGAATGGTCTACCAAACGCAGAATAGAATCATTAAGGCAAATGGATAGAATGTTGTCTGAAATGGAAGTAGGATCTCGTTATACTATTTGGCAATCTTATGGCGGTGGACTAAAGGCAAATGCAGAAGAAACAAATGCAAATTGGAAACGAATAGCAGAAGATGATGAACTCTATCAAAACGCAATCTTTTGTTATATGGTGTGCACTCTGGAAAAGTATACACTTTCCGGTTTTGAAAATGCAAAGTAATTCTGCAAATTGGGCAAGGGAAGTCTTGCCCTTTCAATTGAAAAACACAAATCTATATGCTAAAATTGGAGGTGATAAAACTATGGAGGCATATAAGATGAAAGTTGATTATAATAAACTGTTTGAAAAAATAAAGGCAGAAGGAATGACACAAGCTGTTTTCAAAAAAAATGCAAACATTAATTCTTCAACGTTGAATAAACTGTTACACAATGGAAACGTTACAACGGAGATAATCTGTCGTATCTGTGATTATTTCCAGTGTTTACCGGAAGAAATCATGGAATGGATTCCGGATGCAGATTACGAAGATAAACAAAAGGCAAAGGCAGAAGTTCAGGCACAGATCGATGAACTTCAGGAGCAGTTAAAAAAACTGTAGAAAGGCAAATATGAATGATAGTATATTATAAATTGGATAGCCTTTTAGAAGAAAGGCATATTACAAAGAAAAAACTCGGAGAAGAAACTGGACTTAGCACAAATATTATTTCTAAAATCTCAAAGAACGAGGGATTTAAAACGGAAACTATAAATCGGTTGTGCGAATTTTTAAAAGTTCAGCCAGGGGATATTATGGAGTGGATCCCGGATAAAGAGTATACAAAATCATACGAAAAAAAAATGGAAATAAACAATCAAATTCAAGCTTTGCAGGCACAGTTAGAACAGCTTGAGAAAGAGAAAGCGAATCTATAAGGCGAATACAGAAAGGAGTACACACCATGTCAGAAAACAGAATCCAACTCGATCACATGCCATATGATCGGGAATTTGAAACTCCAAATGGAAACGAACTCTGCCATGCGACTGGCTATGCAGTTCAGTTCGATGAAGAGAAAACTCCAATTGGATTACCTTTATTCTGGAATGAATTTGAGGATTCAGAAGGAAATCTATATTACGGGAATTAGAAATAATTAACCAACAGAGCACCCAACAAAGAAAGGCAAATTGTTAGGTGCTATTTTTATACCCAAAATTAAAATGCATAGTACAAAAGACAGAAGGCAAATAAAACCTCCTGTCTTTTTTAGTGTGCATTAATATTTGCTCGGCTAAATGCACACTTACAATACATTCAACACGCAACGCAACTATTACAGTAACGGGTTGTACATAAATCTTAACAGATGCCCGTACAAAAGGCAAGTCTGTTCGTACAAGGCAGACTTCCGGAGGAGTAAAAATGACAAGGGAAAGAGAAATGGAGATCAGAAGACGAAAAAAGACAGAAGACAGAAAGGCAGAACTCGGTGCGGGATTCGGTATGTTATGTGCCGAATTGTTCATCTACGGAATGATTTTTCTGAAAATATTCATTCTGTAAGTTTGCGAATAAGGCAAAGCAAAAAAGGAGGGTGCTTAAATGAGACGTTGGGAGATAGAACTTCGCATTCTTGCAGATGATTTCTGTGTAGAATATAAAGTTACGGAAAATGCCATTAAAAAGGCAAAAGAAGTAAAAGTACCAAAGTCACGGAAAGAGCCAACTTTCCGGTATGAATATGGCAGACGGTTGTTAATGCCATATATCCTGACAGTGTAAGATAAAATCAAAAAGAAAAGAGGTAGATGAAATGAGAAAAGAAAGAGTATTTGACATTGGAAACGCAAAGGCAGAATTGTTTGAGTTTTTCTGTATGACAAGCGAAATTACTATCACAGAAGTAGAGGTATTTGATACATTCACACGGTATCATTTTTTAGCAAATGACATTGATCTGATGGATGCTACAAACTTCTGTGAACAGTATATCAAAAAGCAGCCGGAACGGAAACAGGAAATATCATGGGTTATTGTTCTAATATGTGTATAACTATCTTGACAAAAACAACTTATAAGTTGTATAATCATGTTGTAAAACAAAGGAGGAAACGCAAATGATACTACATGATTATGAAAGCAGTTCAGGGAGAAATCTTATAACCGATTACATTGATGGGCTGACTGAAGATGAAACAATTGATGGTTATTCTGTAAGAGAATATATGGAAAACGGAGAGTTTGAAAAGATATTTTACAAAAGATGGAAAAAGAAAATATATGAAGTGTATTTTTACAAACACAATCGTATATTTTATATAATACCAGATGGAGAAAATATATATTGTATCCACGCTTGCAGAAAACAGAAGAATAAAACGGAAAAGAAAGACTCCAAAATAGTAATCAAACGTGCAAAAGAGTTAGAAAATCTATTGGGGAAGAAGTTCGTTTAGAAAGGAGAATGCCATATGCCATTTGTAGAAGTAAATGTAAAAAGACAAATTGAAGAAAAAAGGCAAAACGATCCAGAGTTTAGAAAGGCATGGGATGATTCCCGTGCTGAGTATAAATTAATTGGTGAAATGATTTCTTTAAGAAAGAAAGAAAAAATAACACAAAAAGAATTAGCACGGATAACAGGCAATTCACAGCAAGTAATATCACGGATTGAGACAATGCAAAATGTTCCAACTTTAAAAGTATTTAACAATATATTAAATGCTTTAGGTTATGAATTGCGCATTGAGAAAAAGAAAGCAAACTTATAGAAAATAATGTAGTATCATATCTAATAACACCTTACAAATAAGTAGGGTGTTATTTTTATGTAAAAAATAAAAGGCAAAACAAATACATTTTAATAGGAAGAAAGAGGTATAAAAATGAGAAGAGTATATTTAAAAGCGAAAGAAGCAGAAAAGGAAATGCAGGAAGCAAGAGAAAGCAAAGAGTTTACAGGAAAAAATGAAAAGCTGTTGATCGAAAATCTTGTAAAATCTGCAAAAAACAACTCACGGATTGGAGATAAACTTCTCATGGTCATTGATCCAATGGAAATCCATATTCCTGATTGGCAGAGAAGAATCAAACTTGAACGGGCTTATTCAATCGGTAATAATTATAACTCATACAAATGGGATGAGCCGAAAGTTCTGCTTTACAAGGGAATTCTTCTTTGTATTGATGGTCAGCATAGAATTTACGGAGCTTTTAAGGCAAAGAAAGATGCAGTTGTTGTAGAAGTTATGGAATGCTCGCTTAAGAGAAATAATAGAATTAAAAAATAAAAACGAAGAATATGAGCAGTGGTGTAAACAATTAGGAAGAAGATGTTTCGTCCATACAGGCGGAGCAATGTGTATGAGTTGTGGCATTGGATGTTGTGATTATATGTTAACATGTGAAGACTGGGACGCAATTACAAATTACATGCGAAAAAACAAATTGCCACGTACACCGGAAACATATGAAAAAGTAATGGAATTTATGAAAGACAGAAGATCAAAAAAGTAATGAAAACAGTATTTGATTGGAGGAAATAAAATGGAATGTCCAATGTGTAAAAATACAATCGGATTTAATTGTGGTACATGCATTGAATGTGGTTATAACTATTTAAAACATGACTTTGAATTTATAAAAGTGAACGTTGATATTCTTGAAAATATTGTTCCGGAAAATATTTTAGAAGAATTGTTATATCAGCATCAAAAATATGTATCAAAATGAAAATCGTATTTCAATATAAGAAAGGATAAATATGAAAACATTCAAAGTAAAAATTACAGAAGCTTATGAAAATCTTGATGAATCAGATTTATGTCAAATTATTAAAGGTCTAGACAATTCTAAAGAAGTTGACGGAATCATTATTCAACTTCCCATTCCGGATAAATACAACATAAAAATATTACAACAGTTTATTAGTCCAGAAAAAGATGTTGACGGATTTAGAAAAGATTCACTTTATAATCCATGTACACCACAGGGAATTGTTGACTGGCTTGAAGTTAATGACATTGATCTAAGAGGTAAATTAGTAACTGTATTAGGAAGAAGCGAGATAGTAGGAAAACCACTTGTAAATATGCTTATTGATAAAGGCGCAACAGTTATTAGTTGCAATAGCAAGACACAAAAATATCACATGGAGAATTTTATGAAAATGTCAGACATTGTTATTTCTGCAATTGGCAAGCCTAAGAAGTTTGATTCATCTTATTTCGGCATCGATACTATTATCATAGATGTTGGTATAAACAGAGATGAAAACGGAAAGTTATGTGGAGATATTGATCAAAAAGATGTTGAAGCTTATTTTGGTAATTGTTGTTATGTAACACCTGTGCCTGGAGGGGTGGGATTGCTTACAAGAGTCACGTTGTTAAAAAACGTAATGAAATAATCAAGGAGTAGAGAATATGACGATAGAAGGAATTATTAAAGATTTTAATATAGACACGTATATTTTTATTCCGAAAAGCCATCTCGATTACTTTATTAAGAAAGCCAAATATATCGATGTATATGAGTATTGGTATGATATTTTTAATCCAGAAAATAACATATGGATAGATATCGAAGGAATGGGATATGGATGTATGTGGTCAAATACAAAACTACGTGAATATTCAAAAATTCTTCAAAAACGAGCTATTAAAAAGTTTGCGCTAACTCTTATAAGTGATTTAAAACCGGAAAATGAAATTCTTTATTATCAACAGGATGGTGATAATTGTTACGGTTTTATAAATAAGGATGGTACTTGTTATACAAGAATACGAATTAGTGACAAAGAATTAGATAGAAAGGTTTGGTAATGATATGTGTAACTACTGTGAAGAAAATTCTCCTGAATGCTGCATTTACATTGATCCATTATCTAATGATTATTACTTAGACATCGAAACTTCAGAATGGGATGAGTATGATGATGGATTTGTACATCATATAGAATATATTAACTATTGCCCGTGGTGTGGTAGAAAATTAAATGAAAGAAAGGATTAATAGAAGAATGAAATTATATGTCATAAGCGCAGATACATACAACGGTTCATGGGGTTCTCGGATTAGTATGTTTGGTGTATTTGACGAAGAACATGTATACGATGCACTAGAAGAATTGGAAAAAGAATACGATTACTATTTTGAAGTAAATGAAATAAGTCTAAATGAGTGCAACGAAACGTATCTTGGTGGATATTTTGAGTAGATGAAACTGCGCTTTCGAAGGAGAGATAAATGAGAAAGAAATTAATTAGTATGTTAACTGTTATCACATGTTTGGTAGCATTATTCACTGGTTGTGGTAATAAAAGCGAAGATATGAGCAATGAAATATTACAATTGCAAAATCAGATTGATGACTTAAATCATCAAAAAGATAAACTTGAAACAGAAGTTGTTGACAAAAAGATTGAGAATGGCACTGCCGTATATGTAGTCACAATTAATGTGGCTCAGTCACATCCGTTTTGGGACATTGGCTCGAATATTAAAGATAATATGAATGATGTGGATATTGATATTCCTGTTAGTAAAGAGTTTTATGATTCTGTAAATGTAGGAACTGTACTTGATGACTCATTCAGAATGGGATCGTTTATTATGAGTGGTTCATATGGATCATGGGATATTACTGTTTCTGATAAAAAAGTTGAGTAAGGAGAATAAACATATGGAAGTTGCAGCAGATACGAAAGTGATAACCATACATATGAAATGTGATGGATGTGGGGAAGGATATATGTTGAAAGATGGAGAAATGTTATTTGATCATGGAATGATGATTTCTCCAGCACGATATAAACACAGATGTAATAAATGTGGAAATGTTGAGTATTATACAAGATGTTATCCGATATATAAATATGTCCAGTTGGAAGATTTTAGAGAAATGACTTTTGAAGAAAGATTAGTACCGTAAGAAATGTACGATTGATCGGAAGGAGATATAAGAATGGCAATAGAAACGACTCCAAGTTATTATAATCAAAAACTTCTAGATTTAATTGAAGAAGCGAGGAAAGACGGTATTAAATTATCCAATGAGATTTTTGTAGAAACAGAAGAAGAAAAATTCCCAGTGATGGAAGTATTCTTCGTAAATAATACCACATATGAAGAATTTGGACGATTTAATATCTATAAGAGAACAGTAAAAATATCTCAGGAAGATTATGATGAGATAGTTGCTTATGCGAAAAAGAATGACTGTAAAAATATTAAATGCAATTATAATAATGGTGATGAGCTTATAGAAAGAATAATTTATAGCAATGATGAATCTGGTTTTGACTTTTCTTTAGCGAACATTGGTGGAAACATAGAGATTAAATACAACAATTATCGTGTTTATAGCGATAAGGATGAGTGTGTAGATTTATTCCTAACTAAGGAAAATGACGACGATGATTTTCCAAGAGGATATATTAGTTTCTATATTATGAATCGTAGTGATTTTGAAAAAGCAGAAAATGTAAATTTAAATTTAGAGAAATTCATGAGAGACAACAAGTAAACCGTTGTTTCATAAGGAGGAATATTTTGAAGATAGAAACTAATAATTTAGATATATTAATGAAGAATGTAGAAGTATTGCTGTTGATAAGCGTACAGGCGATATTAATTCATGCGATTATATTACATGTCACAATTGCGTATTTAATGACGACATGAATTGTGACAAATTAAGAAGAGAATGGGCTGAATCGGAGTACGCCGAAAAGCTGGTGATAAGCAAGAGAGATAAAACATTTTTAGATTATCTTGACAAGAAATTGAAATATATTGTGAAAGATTCAAATGGTGGGTTGTTTGCATATAAAGCACAACCAAGAAAAGCTGAAGCGTATTGTAATTGGTTTGGTGATGGTTGTTTAAATTTGTATGTGCGTTTCAATGTTGACTTTCCGATGGTCAAATGGGAAGATGACGAACCGTGGCTTATTGAGAATTTGAAGAAGTTAGAGGTGGTAGAAGAATATGAAAAATAATGAGAATAATCCAATAGATTATACAATTGTAAGTAAACCTGCTTTCATAAATTTTATATGTCCTCATTGCTTTAATGATGTAGAAGTTCCATTTTCTGATGTGGATTTTAAGACGGATTATTGGAGCGATGGAGCGCATTGTAATTGTCCTTTATGTGATAAGGAAGTTGAGTTATTCGACTGTTCAGATTGGCTCAACTAACAAAGAGCTTGCTTTGGGACAGATGGCTTTGGCTCAATCTCTTGGAATGCCAGCAAGAATTTATCATAACCATTACACAAAGAAAAATCCTGAATTGATCAGATATAGGGTTGAATTCTATCCAAATGATGAACTGGTTAATCACATTGTTTGCAAAAAGAAATGTGACAACTATATTGAATCAAGTGTTTCTGGATATACAATCGAATCAGAAATCATTAAAATTATCCCTGTACATAAAAAAATGTATAGTTACGATGTTACGACATCTAGCGCACATTTTGAAGTAAGTGGAATTTATAGTCATAATTGTCGCTCCTTCCTTACAGTAGATAGGTTCTCTGATAAAGTTGGCAATATTTCTAATGCAAAAAACTTTGACAAAACAAAGCATAAATATTATGGACGTTTCAATCAGGGGGTTGTAACAATTTCCTTACCCGACATTGCTTTATCTTCGGACGGTGATATTAATAAATTTTGGGAGATTTTTGACGAACGAACTGAGTTATGCCATAAAGCATTAAAATTTAGACACAACCGCTTGCTTGGAACTTCTTCGGATGTAGCTCCAATTCTTTGGCAATATGGTGCATTGGCACGTTTGAAAAAACATGAAAAAATTAGTCGACTTCTTTATGATGGATATTCTACCATTTCACTTGGATATGCAGGATTATATGAGTGTGTAAAATTTATGACAGGTCATTCTCATTCTGATGAAGGTGTAGGAGAAGAATTTGGTTTAAAAGTTATGCAAGCCCTAAATGACAAGTGTAATCAATGGAAAGAAGAAGAAAACATTGATTATAGCCTTTATGGGACACCATTAGAATCGACAACTTATAAATTTGCCAAAAGTTTAAAGAATAGATTCGGAAAAGATGTGTTTGTAAAAATTGATGGCAAGGATAGAAATTATATAACAAATTCTTATCACATTCCAGTCTTTGAACCAATTACTGCTTTTGAGAAACTTAGAATCGAATCAAAATTCCAGAAGTTAAGTCCTGGCGGAGCAATTTCATATATAGAAATTCCAAGTATGACGCATAATATTCCGGCAATTTTAGAAGTAATTAAATTTATTTATAATAACATTATGTATGCAGAGATTAATACAAAAAATTGTTATTGTGAAAAATGCGGATTCGATGGAGATATTCCATTGGTTGAGGATGAAGACGGTATTCTTAAATGGAAGTGTCCGAATTGTGGCAATACAGATAACACAACAATGGATATTGCATTTAGAGTTTGTGGATACATCGGTACTGCAAAAAATGGTGGAAATCAAGGAAGATATGGGGATATTCATGATAGAGTATATCATTTAGATGATACGGAATATGAGGAATAAAAATGAATTATGCACAAATCAGATCAATGGACATTTCGAATGGAGAAGGAGTTGGAGTCTCCATTTTTGTACAAGGATGTCCAATCCATTGCAAAGGATGCTTTAATTCAGAGGCATGGGATTTTAATGGTGGTAAAGAATGGACTGAAGAAAAGAAAAATATGTTATTAGAATTATTAAATAAACCATACATTTCACGATTTAGTGTGTTAGGTGGAGAACCTTTAGCCAAACAAAATATGCAAGACATTTGTAAACTCTGTAAAGAAATCAAAGATAAGTTTCCAGAGAAAAAGATTTGGTTATATTCTGGATATCAATATGAATCATTAAGTAGGGAACAATTTAAAGTTTTATTTTTCGTAGATGTTCTTGTCGATGGACGTTATGATGAAACTTTAAAAAATCCAAGTCTAAAATTTCGTGGCTCGTCAAATCAAAGAGTCATCAATATCCCAGAAACATTAAAACAGAATAAAGTAATTCTATATTGCGATTAAGATCCATCTAAAATCGTAAAAAATAGGAGTGTTATATTTCTATAGCACTCCTAAAAATAAAAGAAAAGAGAATAATAAATTGACAAATGAACAAGGAATAAAGAAGAAAGACATCCTATATTATGCTCAAATCCTTCCCAATGTTGGCATATATAATGTTTGTGAAATGATAGTCTGTACTTTATACGAAGATTATTTTGCTTGCATGGATAAGCGTGAAAAGAAAAGATATTTATTTAATTATTCCGATATCGACAAAATTCTTTTTGCGAATAGATTGGAAGCATTAACTCTCGTAACGGATGCAGAAAAAGATAAACCAAAAGTTAGCAACGAAAGATTCTATGAAGAAGATTAGAAAGAAGTGATAAATAATTGGAATACCTTACAACAAAATATAAGGGGAAATACCGTCTGAAATGTGAAGTTGATAAAGTGACAAATGATTTTCCAAAAACATTGAAAGATACGTATGAGGATGCAGATGTTTATATTGATTGCAGCTTCGGGAATAAAATATTTTATTATGGCAAAGGAATTTTGCAATCGTATATTCCATCTCTTCAACGAGGTAGAAATATTATTCGTAAGTTATATGCAGAGAATATTAATCCGGAAAACGTATCTATTTTAAAGTCCGGAAAAGGTACTACATATAAAATAATCGATCACAAACAATTCAATTCTGATATCAAAAACTCAAAATTTATTTTTGATATTCTGGAAACAAATTCAGAAGTAATGTTTAAATTCTATGAGAAAAACTCAGATAAAATCATTCCATTATTAAAACCAAAGACATCCGGTGCTGATATTTCTCCATTCAGTCCTAAAAATCTTCCTAAGATAGAATACCTCATACCAAAGGACGAGTTAAGAGAATATGAAGATATAATCAATCCTTTAAAAGAAGATGGTAAATTGCTTACCTTATCAAAACTGACTCAAAATTACATCAAATTATTGAGTAAAAAACGTTTGTATAGAGGAGTTGATATGAAATCCTATATGCGTAAAAAGATGCTAAAAGGAAAAGAATTTATTCATTCTGAAGGACACTGGAATGATTATTTAAAATATTTAAAGAAGGAGATTCCAAATGCTTAAACGAGAAAGGTATAAATTATCGAAAAATCTTACTGCACTAAAACTCCACAAAAATGGATTCAAAAATGGTACGTATAGATGCAATGTCTACAAGGATATGTTTTATTTTTTAATGATAATTGATGCAGATAATAACGACTGGTCTTATCAAGTGGTGGACAAAGACAACAATATATATGCTCAATATTATGACAGAGAATATGGTATTAACGAAGTCGTTGAAAAGATCGATAAGATCATAAATGAAGTAATTAATGAAATGGTAAAAGAAGAAATTTTGGAGGTTAAAAAATATGGAAAATACAAAAACAACAGAAAAAGTAAACATGACAAGCACAGCAAGAAGAGTGGCAAAATTTCACAAAGTAAGTAAAGATCAGTTTTTTAGTGACTGTGCAGACAATCATTGGTATCTCGCTGAAAGTGCTTATGATAAATTAGAATTGCCAAAAAGAGCTACAACAGGATCAGCCGGTTATGATTTCTTTGCTCCAATGAATATTAGACTCAAACCGGGCAAATCAGTTACAATCCCTACAGGCATTTGTTGCGAAATGAATCCAGATTATGCATTGTTTATTTTGCCTAGAAGTGGACTTGGTTTTAAATATCAGATGATGCTGTCAAATACTTTAGCCCTAATAGATTCTGATTATTTTTATTCTGATAATGAAGGGCATATTATGATTAAGCTTGTAAATCGTGGAGATAAAGAAATTAATATTCCTGCCGGGAAAGGATTTGCACAAGGGGTGTTTATGCAGTATGGAATTACAGCAGATGATAATTGTGATGGCGTAAGGAATGGTGGATTTGGAAGTACTACAGACTAAACTATTAAGTAAATAACATAAAAATTTGGGTGATACTAAAATCACCCTATTTGCATTTTGTTTTACGGAGGAATATGTTTGAACAATACAAGATTATATGATAGAATGACCAAGGAAGAACTAATTGAACAATGTTTTAACAAAGACACGGCTATAGAAGAATTAAAACATAATCAATTAGAAATTATAAATAAAAGTGATATTATGAGTTTATATAAATGTGAAAGTAATAAAGCTTTAAAGATTTTGAAAGTGATGTTCCAGATGGGATATGGCAATAAAATCGGGAAAGAATATTATATCACTTATGAAGCGTATCAAAATTTTATGAAGAAAATGGCAGGAAAGGAAGTGTATATATAACATTTTGTGTCGTTTCGTAATGTTTTAGATATCACTCATAAATATCACCATAATAATCAAATAACTGTAGAATGCAGTAAAAAACGGGAAAATCCTATGGTTGTACTTATAGTCGTAAACTACAAATAAGATTTAGAAAATCAGCCGCAGGAGGCTTTCGTTTGACTGCTTCCTGCGGTTTTATGCTGTAAAAGTGATATTTAAGACGAAAGGTGATATTAAAAATGAGTAAGAAACCAACAGTACTTATGATCTTAGACGGTTATGGACTGAATGAAAAGACAGAAGGTAATGCAATTGCTATGGCAAAAACACCTGTTATGGATAAACTGATGTCAGAATATCCATGTGTAAAAGGAAATGCCAGCGGACTTGCAGTAGGACTTCCGGACGGACAGATGGGTAACTCAGAAGTTGGCCATATGAATATGGGTGCCGGACGTATCATTTATCAGGAACTGACAAAGATCACAAAGGCAATTGAAGATGGTGTATTCTTTGAGAATAAAGCACTTCTGGCTGCATGTGAGAATGCCAAGAAGAATGATTCTGCACTGCACCTGATGGGGCTGGTATCTGACGGTGGTGTTCACAGCCACATCGGACATATTTTCGGCCTTCTGGAACTGGCTAAGAGACAGGGACTTGAGAAAGTATACGTACACTGCTTCCTTGACGGTCGTGATACACCACCGGCTTCAGGAAAAGAGTATGTAGAGCAGTTAGAAGCTAAGATGAAAGAAATCGGCGTAGGAGAGGTTGCAAGTGTTTCCGGACGTTATTATGCAATGGACCGTGATAACCGCTGGGATCGTGTAGAAAAGGCCTACAAGGCACTTTCAGCAGGCGAAGGCGAGACAGCTGCTTCTGCTACAGAGGGAATCCAGGCTTCTTATGACGCAGATGTAACGGATGAGTTCGTTGTACCATTTGTAGTAACAAAGGACGGCGCACCGGTTGCAACGATCAAAGAAAATGATTCGGTAGTATTCTTCAACTTCCGTCCGGACAGAGCAAGAGAGCTTACAAGAACCTTCTGTGACGACAACTTTGACGGATTTGAAAGAGGAAACAGAATCAAGACAACATTTGTATGCTTTACAGAATATGACGCTACAATCGAGAATAAAAAGGTTGCATTCGTAAAAGAAGAGATCACCAATACATTTGGTGAATTCCTCGCAAAGAATGGCAAAAAACAGGCGCGTATCGCTGAGACAGAGAAGTATGCACATGTAACATTCTTCTTTAACGGCGGTGTAGAGGAACCGAATGAAGGGGAAGACAGAATCCTTGTAAAATCTCCTAAGGTTGCTACTTATGATCTGAAACCGGAGATGAGCGCATATGAAGTATGTGACAAACTGGTTGCAGCAATCAAATCAGACGAATATGATGTGATCGTGATCAACTTTGCGAACCCTGATATGGTAGGCCATACAGGTGTGATCGAAGCTGCTGTAAAGGCGATTGAAGCAGTTGACGAGTGTGTAGGAATGGCTTACGAAGCATTAAAAGAAGCTGACGGACAGATGTTCATCTGTGCGGATCACGGTAATGCAGAGTACATGATCGATGAAGAGACAAAAGAGCCATTTACAGCACATACAACCAATCCTGTACCATTCATCCTTGTAAACGCAGATCCTGCATACAAGTTGAAAGAAGACGGATGCCTGGCAGATATTGCTCCTACACTGATCGAACTGATGGGTATGGAACAGCCGGCTGAGATGACTGGAACATCACTTCTTGTGAAATAATACAAACATATTCAACGTATGTTATATGCTATAATGAACAGATTGTGGAAAATGCAAAAGCGTATTTTCTACAATCTGTTCTGTATTTATCAGTATAATTATAAAAGGAACATCATGAGGAGAACGACATGAAGATTGTTATTGTAGAAGATGATCCGGGTATCCGAAAGGAATTAAAACAGCTCCTGGAAAATGCTTTTTATGAAGCAGAGATAATCGAAGAATTTAAAGATACGGCAGAGCAGATATGCAGCATGATACCGGCACCGGATCTGGTACTCCTGGATTGGAATCTTCCGGGGGAAAGCGGCTTTGACATCTGTACGAAGCTGAAAGAACATTCAGATATTCCAATCATATTTCTGACCAGCCGGACAGATTCCATGGATGAACTGACCGGAATCTTGAAAGGGGCAGATGATTATATCACAAAACCGTTCAATCCCCCGATTCTGCTGGCAAGAATAGGCGTAGTACTAAAAAGAACTACTGGTAAAAATGCAGAGAAATCAAGGGGTAATGCCTTGAACATGGAATATAAAGGTGTAATCCTAAATGTTGTGGGAGGCTGCATAGAGCATGAAGGAAAAAAGACAGATCTTACGAAAAATGAGTTGAAGATCCTGCACCTTCTATATCAGAAAAAGGGTGAGATTGTTCCGAGACTGGATATGATCGAATACCTGTGGGACAATGAAGTCTTCATAGATGACAATACATTAAGTGTGAATGTTACAAGACTCAGAGGAAAACTGGCTGACATCGGAGTGACGGATTTCATTGAGACAAAACGGGGAATGGGGTACCGCATATGAAATTTTCGGAATATATAAAAGATAAGATTCTGATATGTCTGCTGCACCTCCTGTGTATGATATTACTGATGGGGTTCTTCTATATTACAGGGTATAACAGAAACGCAGCTGCACTGATTCTCATTTTCTGGTGGATCATCCTTGGGATATGGATTGTGACAGGATATTATCGCAGGAAGAAATATTTTGACAGGGCAGAACATATTCTGGAAAATGTAGATCAGAGATATCTGCTTGGAGAATTGCTGCCAGCTTCACCATATCTGGAAGATCGGATCTACCGGGAGTTGATCAGACGATCGAATAAATCTGTGATCGAACGGATCCGTATGCTTGAAGATGAACAGAATGATTATCGGGATTATATCGAAAGCTGGGTGCATGAGATCAAAGCACCGATTACCAGTATCCAGCTTGCGTGTGAGAATCATAAAGACGAAGTGACCAGACAGATCGGTCTTGAGAATCAACGGATTGAAAATGACGTAGATATGGTTCTGTATTATGCCAGAATGGAAAAGGTATACAAAGACTATATGATTGAAGAGACAGACCTTGGGAAGGCGGCTTCTGAAATTTTGATAAAAAATAAGTATTATCTAATTAGTAACGGAGTGCGCGGGGAAGTGGAGTGCCCTGATCTTGCGTATACCGATAAAAAGTGGATCCTTTTTATACTGAACCAGCTTATGCTGAACAGTGTGAAATATAAAAGTGAGAATCCAAAGGTCCATCCGTATATTCATATTTACACGGAAAGGTACGGTCATGGTGTCCGGCTGATCGTAGAAGATAACGGAACCGGAATACGGGAAGAAGAGATGTCCAGAATCTTTGAAAAAGGTTTTACCGGTTCCAATGGAAGAAATGGTAAGAAATCTACGGGGATGGGTCTTTATCTGTGCAGACGGCTGTGTGAAAAGCTTGGAATTGCCATCGAGGCGGAATCTGTCCGTGGTGAAGGCACGAAGATGATCCTTACATTTCCGGTCAGCAGTTATCTTTCAAAAATGTAAGATAACTGAAAGATACATCGATACATCTTTCTGGTCCGGACGGGTAAAGTAGAGATGAAAAAGAGTATTACAAAAAGACCGGAAAGGATGATATGGATGAGAAGAATAAGAAAGCATGGCAAGACAACAGAGAAAAAAACAGACAGAATCCTGGCAGGAGGCAGAATCCCGGATGGAGAGATCCGGGTGTGTGATGTGGAAAAATATTACGGAAGTGATACGAACATCACCAAAGCGGTAGACAGGGTAAGCTTTTGCGTCCAAAAAGGAGAATTTGTGGGAATCATGGGAGCATCGGGTTCCGGAAAGACAACACTTTTGAATATGCTGTCTACGATTGACCGTGTGACTGCAGGGCATATATACTACGGAGAAACGGATATTACAGAGTTGAGTGATGAGGCACTGGCGGAATTTCGGAAAGACAATCTTGGATTCATATTTCAGGATTACAACTTGTTAGATACACTTACGATAGAAGAGAATATTGTGCTGGCAATGACGCTGCACAGCAAGAGTAAAAGAGAGATCCAAGAGAAATGTGATCACATATTGAAGCTGCTTGATATCGAAGAAATCCGGGATAAATTCCCCTATCAGGTATCCGGGGGCCAGAAGCAGCGTTGTGCCTGTGCCAGAGCGATGATTCATCGTCCGAAACTGATCCTCGCAGATGAGCCGACCGGTGCGCTGGATTCCAGAGCGGCACAGATGCTGCTCGAAACATTCCGCAAGATGAATCGTGATATGCACTCTACGATCCTCATGGTTACACATGATGCGTTTTCAGCCAGCTACTGCAGCCGTATTCTTTTCCTGAAAGATGGAAAGATATTCCATGAACTGGTAAGAGGAGTGGAAGAAAGGCGGGAATTTCTGAATAAGATCCTGGATGTATTATCTCTGACAGGAGGTGAACTGTCAGATGTTCGGTAAGCTTGCACTGCGCAATGTCAGACGTTCCGCCAGAGATTATCTGGTGTATGTGCTGACGATGACATTTGTGGTATCATTGATGTTTGCATTTAACAGTATCATTTTTTCGAAGGATCTTCAGAAAATGTATGAAATGGCAGCGATAATGGCAGCGATGATCGGTATTGCCACATTCTTTATTGTACTGATCGTTGCATGGCTGATCAATTATATGGTACGGTTCATGCTGGAAAAAAGGAGCCGTGAATTCGGTATCTATCTGTTGATCGGAATGAATAAAAAGGAAGTGTCCGGGCTTTATATGAAAGAAAATCTGCTGCTCGGTGTGTGTTCCTTTGTGATAGGACTGGGCCTTGGAATGCTGCTTCAGCAGGTGCTGCTCGTTGTCCTTTATAGTGTCATACAGGTGGAACTAAGACCCCATCTGGAATTCAATGGATATTGTTTCCTTATGACTGTGTGCTGCTTTGCAGGATGTTATCTGCTGGCACTGTTCCGGTGCAGCCGGAAATTCCGCAAGATGAACATTCATGATCTGATGAGAGAAAATCAGAAGAATGAGGAATTAAAAGAAAAGAATGAAAAAATAAAGCGGTTATTACTGCCGTTTTCCATTCTTTTCATCTTTGCGTTCGGTGTCTGGATACTGAGCGGAAATATACAGTCGCCGGGAGGGGCAGCAGTATTTCTGACGGGTCTGTTTATTACAATGTATGTGTTTTATACAGGGCTTTCCGCATGGATCATCTGCTATGTGAAGAAAAAAGGAAATGCGGTCTACCGGGGGCAGAATCTGTTCCTGCTGCGTCAGTTTGCATCTAAATTGAAAACGATGCGGTTTACCATGGGAACACTTACGGTGCTTTTTATGGTCGCATTTCTGGGGTGCTCGGTTGCATTAATGTTTACGGACTGGCAGAATCAGGTTTTAGAGATGAAATTTCCATTTGATGTACAGGTGAACAGTCAGAATCCGGAATATGATTTTGAAAAGGAATTGGATATTGTCGGAGAAGAAGCAGGTGTAAAGGATTCGTGCGTGTACCGTATTTATGAAAATCATACGAACGTAATGAATACATGGCTGTATACGCATCTGCGGTATTTTGGAGATGAGTACCGCAGAGAAGACGGAACACCGGATGAGAAAAAGATACGTAAAGGTTCCGATGATGATGCATATTGCAGATATGATACATATATGGGGCTGAGTGATTACAATCATCTGAGAAAAATGCTGGGATATTCCACGGAAACGCTTGGAAAAAATGAATATATCCTTCAGATGAAGCAAAGAGTGTATAAGGAAACCGGAGATTTTACGGATGACGTGAAGCTTCAGGACCGAGGAGAGACACTGACCTGCAGGAAGATCTGCACCGAATCATTTTCGCAGGACGGACATAATGGCGGTGATTATATCATCGTTGTGCCGGATGAACGGATACAGCAGATGACACCGTACTATTCGGAACTTGCGGTAAGTGTGAAGAAAAAAGTGCCGGATAACCTGCAGAATAAGCTGGATGATCTGTCAGATAAACATGATTATGCCGGTCATACATACATGGAAGAAGACGATGATAATGTATGTTATGGTACGGATACCATTGTCACATATGCTGCGGTGAATCTTGTGCGGGAAAATGCATCGGCTGAGGTCAGATATATGATGAGTTGTATCACATTCCCATGTATGTATATCGGGCTGGTATTTTTGTGTATTGCATTGACGGTGTTATCGGTACAGCAGCTGAGTGATTCGGCAAAATATAGGTTCCGCTACCAGGTGCTTTCGAAAATCGGCCTTGGAAGACGCGAGATCCAACAGACCGTATTCCGTCAGCTGTCCGGGTATTATCTGTGTCCGGCAATCCTTTCGGCAGTGATCAGCGGGATCATAGCGGTGTATATGGGTGCCAGATTTAACTTCTATACAGGAGTCAGTACACCGGTGTTACAGTATTTTGCAATTTCATTCGCCCTGTTCTTTGGCGTATATGTAGTTTATTTTGGAGCGACCTATGTCGGATTTATCAGAAATATCGAAGAATGAAAATGGAGAGGGAAGTATGAGTAGAAATGCAATAAAATATCTGGCAATGGCAGCTATGTTCTGTAATCATTTTGCCTATATATTTTTAAAAGAAGGCAGTACAGGGCAGGAAGTTATGGTTGATATCGGGTATTTTACAGCCATTACTATGTGCTATTTCCTTGTGGAAGGATATCATTACACAAGATCTGTAAAGAACTATGCACTGCGGCTGCTTGTATTCGGGATCCTTTCACAGATTCCCTTCATGCTGGCATTGAAACAGACGAACCTGAACATGATGTTCAGCCTTCTTCTATGTCTGGGAGTGGTGTGGGTTGCAGATCATGTAAAACATAAAGGGGAGAAAATGCTATGGCTGTGCGTGCTGGTAATCTGTTCGCTCTGGACGGACTGGGCACTTCTGGCACCGGTATTTACGATGCTGTTTGCAAATGCATATGGGGACAGGAAAAAAGTATCACTGGCATATGGAAAAGCAGCGGGACTCTTCTTTCTGCTGAATGTGTTGTCATACAGGGCGGACTGCGGGCTGGAGAGTGCGCTCATACATTCTGCATGCGCCTGTATCGGGCCGGCAGCATCAGGAGTGGTTATACAGTGTATGTATAACAAAGAAGACAAAACAGCACACGGCTGGGAAAAATGGTTTTTCTACGGATTTTATCCGGTGCATCTTCTGCTTCTCTGGATGATACAGTTTGCAAAAGTATAGATGGAACGGTTATAATAATACCGGGGTGTGGCGGATGCGGAAAAAACGCAGAAGGATGGCTCCGGTATTTTTTTGAAGCAGGCAGGTAGAGAATATGGGAAAAGAAAAGCTTGATAAAATGTATGATATCTGTTTCTTTGATCTGGATGGCACGATCATTGATTCTTCACCGGGAATTACGAATTCGGTGATGTATGCGCTGGAGAAATTCGGAATCGAAGAGACCGAACGGGAAAAAATATATAAATTCATCGGTCCGCCGCTTACCGATTCGTTCGCCAGATTCTATGGATTTGACGATGAGAAAAGCTGGAAGGCGGTGGAGTATTACAGGGAATATTATCAGGATACGGGGATTTTTGAGTGTTCGGTGTATTCCGGATTTGAAAAATCATTAAAGGCATTGAAGGCAGCAGGAAAAAGACTTTTTGTTGCGACGTCCAAACCGGAAGTATATGCGAGAAGGATCATTGAACATTTTGACCTGGATCAATATTTTGAATATGTGGCAGGTATGGAACTGGACGGAGGCAGAGGCAGTAAGGCAGAGGTGATCGGATATCTGATCGATACCTGCCGGATGCAGGATAAGAAGAGGATACTGATGATCGGTGACCGTGAACATGATGTGCTTGGGGCAAAGCAGGAAGGGCTTGATTGTATGGGGGTATTATACGGATTCGGCAACCGTGAAGAACTGGAAAAAGCAGGCGCAGTATACGTTGCCGGGACGCCGGAAGACATTGCCGGGATCATCCTGAAATAATGCGGTAATCCTGCATTTTGTGAAAAATGTAAAAATATGGGTGCCAATACTTGACAAAAGAAGAAGTAGTTGTTATTATAAAAAAACAGAACGCACTCTGTTTTTTATAAATGATAGAAAAGAGGTGCAATATGCAAAGAGTATTTTCATTATTGGTAGACAATAATCCCGGTGTATTAAGCCGTGTATCCGGACTGTTCAGCAGACGAGGATACAGTATCGACAGTATAACTGCCGGAGTTACGGCAGATCCGAGATTTACCAGAATTACCATTGTGGCCAGCGGAGATGAGCTGATCTTATCGCAAATCGAAAAGCAGGTCAGAAAGCTGGAAGATGTCATTGAGATCAAAGTACTTCAGCCGGAAGATTCGGTATATCGTGAACTGATCATGGTGAAGGTTCGGGCGAATAAGACGGAGAGAACGGAGATCATATCTGTGGCGGATATATTCCGCGCGAAGATTGTTGATGTAGAGAAGGATTCCCTGATGGTGGAACTGACAGGAAATGGTTCAAAAGTAGATGCGTTTCTGGAACTTCTGGAAGGTTACGAAATTCTTGAACTTGCAAGAACAGGTATTACCGGATTACAGAGAGGAATCAAGGATGTAACAGTCATTGATCAGGAAGGAAACATCAACACATTATAATTGATATATTATAATGGACAAACAGTAACACATTTTAATCAGACATTAAACAGAGACGAGCCCGGTGGAAGGGCGACCCCTTGTTTAAGAAAATAAAAAATCATTTATTTTTTAGGAGGTATGCTATAATGGCAGCAAGAATTTTTTATCAGGAAGATTGTAATTTATCAGTATTAGAGGGACAGAAGATCGCTATCATCGGTTATGGTAGCCAGGGACATGCACATGCTCTGAACTTAAAAGAGTCCGGATGCGATGTTATCGTTGGTCTTTATGAAGGAAGTAAATCATGGGCAAAAGCTGAAGCTCAGGGATTCAAAGTATTCACAGCAGCTGAAGCAGCAAAACAGGCTGACATCATCATGATCCTGATCAACGATGAGTTACAGGCAGATATGTACAAGAAAGATATCGAACCAAACCTTGAAGAAGGTAACATGTTAATGTTCGCTCATGGTTTCAACATTCACTTTGGATGCATCAACCCACCAAAGAATGTAGATGTAACAATGATCGCTCCTAAGGCACCGGGACACACAGTAAGAAGTGAGTATCAGGCTGGAAAAGGAACACCTTGCCTTATCGCTGTAGAGCAGGATGCTACAGGAAAAGCTTGGGATCGTGCACTTGCATATGGTCTTGCAATCGGTGGAGCAAGAGCTGGTCTTCTTGAGACAACATTCAGAACAGAGACAGAGACAGACCTCTTCGGTGAGCAGGCAGTACTTTGCGGTGGTGTTTGTGCACTTATGCAGGCTGGTTTCGAGACACTTTGCGAAGCTGGATATGATCCAAGAAACGCTTACTTCGAGTGTATCCATGAGATGAAACTGATCGTAGACCTGATCTATCAGTCAGGATTCGCCGGAATGAGATACTCTATCTCTAACACAGCTGAATATGGTGACTATGTAACAGGACCTAAGATCGTTACAGCTGAGACAAAGAAAGCTATGAAACAGATTCTGACAGACATCCAGGACGGAACATTTGCAAAAGAATTCTTATTAGACATGTCTCCGGCAGGACGTCAGGTACACTTCAAAGCTATGAGAAAACTTGCTTCTGAGCATCCATCAGAAAAAGTTGGTGCAGATATCCGTAAGCTGTACAGCTGGAGTGATGAAGACCAGTTAATCAACAACTAATTTTTGAACATATTTTAAAAGCCCTAAAGCCGCTTAAATAGTGGCTCTAGGGCTTTTTTCTTTTTCTGAGAAGTACTAAAAAGATACTAGGACTACCTACTACCTACGAATAGAATTGTATAATTATGTAAATTTATTTAGTTCAATTTAGCTATATTTATAACCCAATTCAGACAAAGATATGAGAATTTATGATGGTTATGCCAAAATTCTTTGATTTAATATGCTTGACAATTAGAGTAGCTTGAGGTATATTGTATTCCACTTTGACGATAAATTCATTTTATGAAAAGAGAAAAGGTGGGAAATTTATGACATTTTATCAAGAGCTGCAACTTAGCTCAACTGGTTCAAAAGAATTGATCAAAAAGACAACAGACCCGAAGGAAAAGAGAAGGCACATCCTAATTTATAATGTTAAGGTATACCTTGTTGTGGCTTTCTGCTTTGCTTTAGTAACGCTGTTTAGCGCAGTATTTGGTTCTGGAAACAGTGTTGCAGGAGTTGTTGTTCTCTTAGCATTGCTTGTATTAAGACAGGCGGATTTCGGAATTAAAACAACACATGGTCTTTTGTGTATTGCAGGAATTTTCGGGATTCTTATCATAGGGCCGAGATTTACAAACACTTTAGCCCCGATACCTGCATTTTTTGTAAATCTTGTTTGTATTATGTTACTGATGATTTTAGGCTGCCATAATGTGATCATGTCTAATCATTCAACATTTGTATTAGGATATTTATTATTACAGGGATATGATGTTACTGGAGAAGAGTATAGTATGCGAGTAATAAGTTTACTCATTGGAATGGCTATCTGCATGGCAGTATTTTATAAGAATCAGAGGAATCGGCCATATCGCCGGACATTTCTTGATTTGTTCAGAGAATTTAATCTTCATTCTGCAAGAAACTGGTGGTATATTCGACTGACAGTAATGGTTTCTACCGCATTACTCATTATGTCTTTATTAGGATTACCAAGAGCGATGTGGGCAGGAATTGCCTGTATGTCTGTATGTCTGCCATTTTCCAGTGATTTAGTTGCAAGGGCTAAATTAAGAGGGCCTTATAATATCTTAGGTTCCCTCATTTTTGTGGTACTTTATATTGTTCTTCCAAAATCAATGTACCCATATATCGGAATTATTGGTGGAATTGGAGTGGGATATTCTGCAGGTTACGCGTGGCAGACCGTGTTTAATACCTTTGGTGCGTTGTCCATTGCTTCTGGGTTATTTGGAATGACAGGAGCGGTTGTGCTTCGTATTGGAGCCAATGTATTTGCTTCTATTTATACGGTTCTTGTGGATAAGGTGTTAAATAAGATATTTGAATGGACAACACAGATAGCTCCGAAATATGAGTCTTAAAAAATATAATGGAAACAGAAGAAATACATTTTCATATCTAATTGAATAAATTAATCTCCATCAGAAATAGAATCTTTGAAAAAATTACAAAAACCCCAGAATTTATGGTAAAATAGATTTAAAAAGAAAGAGGGGTGGAGCATATGATTAAAGTCTTGATGATATGCCATGGCAATATCTGCAGATCACCAATGGCGGAATTTATTTTAAAGGATATGGTGAAAAAAAAGGGAATGGAGGATTCGTTCCTTATTGCTTCCTGTGCAACGAGCAGGGAGGAAATTGGTAATTCTCTGCATCCGGGTGCAAGAGCGAAGCTTGATGAGATGGGGATACCTCATAAAAAGCGTGCGGCGGTACAGCTTACCAAAGAAGATTATACTACCTATGATTATCTGTTGTGTATGGATCAGTGGAATATCAATAATGTAAAGAGGATCATTGGTCATGATCCAAAGCACAAGGTACATCTGCTATTAGAATATGCAGGGGTTAAGAGGGATATTGCAGACCCGTGGTATACTGGTAATTTTGATGTGACTTATGATGATATTGTTCAGGGATGTGAGGCATTTCTTGAGGAATTAGGTGTATAATTTGTCGATACAGGAAGGAAAATATGAAGATTATTATCAAATGTACGGACGGAATCATGACCGGCAAGGAATGGCGATTTAATGGAAGCGGACAGATTACATTAGGAAGGGAAAAGGGCAGCATGGTTACAACTGCACCCGAAGATAACAGTATTTCAAGGCATCAGTGTGTGATAGATGTCGTGCCGCCGAATGTTTATGTTTCTGATGCAGGAAGTACACATGGAACTTATGTGAATGGTCAGCTTATCGGTAAGAAAGGTCAGGGAGGACAGTGCCCGGTCAGAGATGGTGCATTTATTGGTGTAGGTTCCGGTGGAAGAACAGCAGTATTTCAGATTCGTATTATAGAAGAAGAACGTGGAACAGTTTCACCGGATTATATAGCTGACAATATGGACAACCACTACAATAGAAGTTTCAATGGACAGAATCTTGGGAACGATTTTGCTTCTTCTTTTCAGTTTGTCGTTCCAAGAATCAGGGATATATTTATTCGTCCAGTACATACTGCGATAGAATTTGGCAAGATGAATAGCGCAATACTCGGAACGACAATGATATTAATTAATATGGCTGTTTTACTTGTATTAGCGGTTATTGTTATGGCGATTGCAAAAGATAAGCTATTTGGTTTTGGTGCCTATGTGCCGTGGGGAAGAATCATCATTGGTGTAGAACTTATGGCAGCATTTAGCTATTTTGGACTTGCAGCTTTAATGCTTCTTTCTGCAAGAGTATTTTTCAGAGCGGAGATAACATATGCACAGCTTTTGTCATTCTATGGAGTACAGGCTATATGGAGCACAGCGTATCTTCTTGTAGAGAGTTTCCTACTTATGATTGGAACAGAGGGAAGCATCATGTTATGTCTGTTTGTTTTTTGGATAAGTATTCTCCATACATTTTTAATTGGTATTTTCAGTTATGGAGAAGTTGTGCATTTGTCACCCGATAAGAAAATGTATTCTTATTTTGTGTTTGTGATTTTATACATTATTACATATGCAATTATTCTTGCAATTTTGGGAGGCGGAGTAAGGGATAGTCTTTTTGGACTTATCTAATTATTCATCATATTGGTAGGATTGCCTTTTTAAATGTAATTCAACAAGGCAATATGATTAAAATTTTCTACCCTCATAGATGTATATTCCGTTTGGGGGATAGGAAGTCTAACTAAATAAAAAAGAAAACTCTACCATACGATATATTAGAGTAAGGAAAGGTTATATAGCAGCATATTTCCTCACAAATAATAGTAGTCGTTGGTAGAGTTTTTTTATTTTAAGAGGCAAAAAGGGTCAAGTTATGAAACGGTATGGCATTGTATGTAAAAATAGAAGTATGAAAAGCACGCATTTAAGCCCTTTTTGCAATGTACGAAAATCTTTTCAATTTTATTAATAAAAATTGTTTGGTTTTTTTCAGACTATTGCAAAAATTACTATAAAATGGTATTTTTATAGTAACAATTTTAGCGAATAAAAAGAAAATTAAAAAGGAGAGAAAGTATGGGATACAGAGAAAGAAATAACAGCCAAAATGGTGGGTGGAACACAGGAAATAACCTGCAGTCAGGCTGGAATGCCAGGAATTCTTCACAAAATAGCTGGAACCCTAATAACTCGCAGTCGGGTTGGAATCCGGGAAATAGTCAGCAGCCAGGTTGGAATCCAGATAATTCCCAGCAAAACTGGAACAATATGAATCCAAACAGTCAGTGGAATCCTAATATGGGCGGAGGCTATCAGGGGGATCCGGGAAGGAAAAATCGTGGGGGACTGACAAAAGAAGTAATTATTGCCCTTCTTATCGCAGTAGCAGCCATTGTGTTTGTTGTTATTTTATTTGTGGTTAGTGGAAAAAAGAGTAGCTCTCAAAAGGACAATAACAGCACGAAAAGTTCCACCCAGGCAGTAGCAGAAGCAACAACGCAGGCAGCGACAGAGGAGACACAGGCTACAACAGCCGCAACAACACAGGCAACTGTAGCAACAACAGCTGCAACACAAAGTCAGAACACGACAACAGCCGCAATGGACAATACGTTTATTTTCTCAGATAGTAATTCCAGGAAACTTACAAAAGAAGAAGTACTTAGATTAAGTGCATGGGATACAAAGCTTGCGAAGAATGAGATTTATGCCCGCCATAATAGAAAGTTTGATAATCAGAAAATCCAGGCATATTTTGATTCGCAGCAGTGGTATCATGGAACCGTCGCACCATCCGATTTTGATGAGGATGTTTTTAATGAGTATGAGAAGGCCAATGTAGAGCTCTTAAAGAAAGCAGAAGATGGAACACTGACAGCAAGTACATCCTCAGGAACATCCAGTACAGATGATGGGTATATTATTTCAGATAGCAGTATCAGGGAACTTACAGATTCTGATCTTAGCGGACTATCTAAAGGTAAGTTAAGGATAGCAAGGAATGAGATTTATGCCCGTCATCACAGAAAGTTTGACAGTGCAGATCTCCAAATCTATTTTGATAAAAAAAGCTGGTATTCAGGAACAATTGAGCCATCTGATTTTGATGAAAAGAATGAGCTTAGCCAGATAGAAAAGAAAAATATCGACTTGATAAAAAAATATGAATAAAAATATTTGAAATAATCTTTAATTATTTTAAAATAGAAACAAAGTAACAGACACGAGGGGAAAAAATATGAGAAAAAGATTTAGTTTATGTAAGAAAGTGGGAGTATTTCTTCTTACAGCAGTGATGTGTACAAGCCAGCTCAATGTTCAGGCAGAGAAAAAGTATGATTTTGAGACAGAATATCAGGTGGTTGCCGGAGCAAACGGATATTTTATCGCGAAAAATCAAAAAGGAGAGTACGGTCTGCTTGATCGTGAAGGGGAAAAAGCGGTTGGTTTTGACTACAGTGAGATGGAGTTTCCGAAAGATACCATGCAGTATCAGTACATAAAGGTAAAGCAAAACAAAAACTGGGGAATTGTAGATTATGATGAGAATCCATTAGTTCCTTTAAATTTTGAAAAAGTATCCGAATACAGTAATGGAAATACCATTGCAGCCGGATATAACGGAAATACAACATATCTCTATGATTTAAAGGGAAAGGAACAAAAGAAACAGCTTACAGGTTCTGGAAGTTATTCTGTTATTTCAGATACTGTTTTCTGGGGGAAAGAAGACATTCGTAATGAGAAGGATAATACCTTAGTAAAGTTAGAAGAAAACAGTCTTTTAGATAAGAAGAAAAATAGTCTTGCCGTAAAGGTTGGAGATACCCACTATGCAGTACAAAGGTATACAACACAGCTGACAGGTAATTTAGAGACAGACCAGAATATTGAAGTGTATGAAAAAGATGAAAAGACACAGGATATTCTTCCAGAGGAAGAATGGGTAAAGGATAAAGACAGTACAGTAAAGGGAAGTCTTAAACTGATTAAAGCGGTATCCGATAAAAATATCATAGCAGATATGCAGATGGATGATGGATTCAAAGTTATTTATAACATTGAAGACGGACAAAGCACATCAAAATATAAGAGCATTGGCGAGTTTAGGGATGGAAAAGCCTTTGCGGTAGATATGGATAATAACATTAAGATCATAGACACATCAGGAAAGGCTATCAATAAAAACGATATTGAGGTTGCAGACTATAAGGAAAATACCGACAGCTTAAAGTCAGGAACTATGACAGAAAGTGAACTTGAAAAAGAGAAGAATCAGGATATCAAAAAAGAAGGACAGACTTCATTTCTTAAGTTTGAAAATGAAAAGAAGGATTGTTTTAAATTATACAGCCTTATAAAAGAAGATGTTATAAAAGGTACATGGAAAGATGTAAAGTTTGTTGGAAATGATTTTGTCCTTTTACAAAACGAAGATGACAAGTATGGTGTGATAGATAAAGATGGGAAAACCGTTGTAGAATTTGGAGAGTTTAGCAAAGACGAACTTTTAAATGCAAGCTATTGCAATAGCGGCATTACTGTTGTAAAACAAAATGGCAATAAAAATGATGTATACTATTATCAGACGGCAAAGGAAGTAAAAAAGAGCTTCTTTGAAGCAAATAAGAAGATCATTCTTTTTGCCGGAATCGGTGTAGCCATTCTTCTTGTTATTTTATGTGTCATTATTGCATTAAAGAAAAAGGCAGCAGCAAAAGCAGAAGAACAAAGACAGCAGGAAAAGAGACAGCAGGATGCACAGAGACGTAAACCTGTTTCTCCAAAGTTCCAGCAGCCAACAATACAGCCAGAACCACAAAGAAGAGAAAAGCCACCGGTAAAGAAGCCAAATGTTACATCAGGAAAGGGTACTTCAATCCATTCTGCCGTAAAAGCCAGTGCATCTAAACCGAAAAAAGGTTATTTAGAAGGTGTTCGTGGAGAATACACTGGTGCGGTAATACCGTTAGAAGAAGGCATGAAGATCCGTATCGGAAGAAGTCAGGAAAATAATGATCTTATTTTAAATAGTGTTAAAATAAGCAGACATCACTGCATTATCGATTATGATTCAAAACGCGATCAGTACAGAGTCGTAGATTATTCTTCTAATGGAGTATATTTGCCAGATGGAACGAGATTAGAGCGTAAAAAACAGACATGGCTTAATGCAGGAACTACCATTATTATTGGAAATGAGGAGAACGTATTTAAGCTGGGAAAAAGTAAATAAACCAGCAGAATAAGTGAGGAATGAATGCAGAAAGAAGTAGAGGGGAACAAAAGAATCACGCAATGTATGGGCTGTATGGAAATCTATGAAGCATTTGATGATATCTGTCCATACTGTGGTTATATTAACGGAACAATGCCGGAAGAAATGTACCATTTAGAGCCTGGAACAGTACTTGATAAAAAGTATTTAGTAGGTAGGGTACTTGGATTTGGCGGTTTTGGAGTAACCTATATTGCATGGGATCAGGTTCTTCAAAGAAAGGTAGCCATTAAAGAGTATTTTCCAAGAGAATGTGCCTCAAGAATGAATGGGACTGAAGAGATTACGATTTTTACAGGAGACAGGAAAAAGCAGTTTAGAAATGGTTTAAAATCCTTTAAAGAAGAAGCGGCCAAACTGATGAAGCTTCATGATATTATCGGAACGGTGAATGTATTTGCCATTTTCGAGGAGAATAATACTGCTTATCTTGTTATGGAGTATTTGGACGGATGTACCCTGGCACAGATGTTAAAAGAAAAAAAGATAATGCCGGTAGAGGAAGCGTTAAAGATGATACGCCCAGTCATTCGTTCTTTGCAGGAAATTCATAAAAATAACCTCATTCACAGGGATATTACACCAGATAATATATTTATTACAAAGTCTGGCGAATTAAAAGTTTTAGATTTTGGTTCGGCAAGATATTCTGCTTTAGCACAGAATAAAAGTATCAGTGTAATCGTAAAGCAGGGGTATGCACCGCCAGAGCAGTACCAGCTTTACAAAGACCAGGGATCATGGACTGACGTATACAGTCTTGCGGCAACCATCTACAAAATGATTACAGGCAAGGTGCCGGAAGACTCCATCACCCGTATGGTAAAAGATACGTTAGAAGCGCCATCGGCACTTGGAATCACAATAATAAAAAGTCAGGAGAATGCTCTGCTTAACGCATTAAATACCAAAATAAGCAGTAGAACGCAGACGATGGACGCATTTGAAAAGCAGCTTTTTTCCGAGGAAGAAGTGCCGCGAATTGATAATGAAACCGGGCAGCCAGTGAAGAAACCACAGAAAAAATGGATTCCCCCTGTGATTGCGGCAGGAATATGTGTTCTCTGTATTGGAGCATTTCTGCGAATGCAGCAGCCAAAGAAAGATACAGCAGTTATACAGCAGCAAAAGCAGGAAGAAAAATATGTTGTTGGCAATTATGTCGGCGTTGATCTTGAAAAGGCGGAGAATGCGGCAAAAGAATCCGAACTTCAGATTGTCATTACAAACCGGGAGAATTCGGATAAAAAAGAAGGAGTGATTCTCAGCCAGGATCCGGCGGCAGGAAAAGAAGTTGGTGAAAATAATAAAAATATTTATGTGATTGTCAGCGCGGGAAATGAAAAAGTAAAGATGCCGGATTATGTTGGAATATCTTCAAAGAAATGTGCCGAGATAGAAAAGGCAGACAATATACGGACCGTAACTTCAGAAAGTAAGGAAAGTAATATTATTCCAGAGTATGTTGTAGAGCAGAGCGAAAAAGCCGGCAATAAGATTGCAAAAGGAGCAACGGTTACCCTGTCTCTTTCGGCAGGCCGGAAGAATATAAAGAAAAAAGAATCCCATACGATGCCGGAATTGATTGGAAAAACATTTGACGCTGCATTAAAAGAGGCAGAAAAATCGCAGATTTATATAGGAATCAGTAAGCATGAATACAGCACTTCCTATAAGAAAAATACGATTAGCGCACAATCCATTGAAGAGGGAAAGAAAGTTTCTGGTGGTACAGAGATTTTACTGACAATCAGTGATGGACCAGAGCAGATGAAAGTGCCAGATGTTGTGAAAAAAGGCTTAGAAGAAGCAAAAGTTCTTTTAGAACAGCAGAAATTAAAACATACGGTTACTTTTGAATACAATGATGAATACGGCGAGGGCATTGTTTTAGAACAGAGTGTCAAAGCCGGAAAAAAAGTGGATGAGGGAAGTACGATTGATCTTGTTGTAAGTAAGGGAGCAAAGAAAGAACCGAAAAAGACAACGGAAAGATCTTCGAAAAGTTCGGGAGGCAGCTCGAAGAAGAAAAGCGGCTCAAGTAGTAGTTCAAAGTCGAAATCATCTAAAAAGTATAGTTCTCCTAACCAACCAGCAAAGGGATATGAGCATGAGCCGTCTGGGTCCGGGTCAAAAAATAGTGGAGATTCCTTAGAGGATTGGGGATATGTGAACTAGAGTGTGTTAGAGACAGAAGTGGAAATACAACAGCGCGGAGGTAGAAAAATGAGTGGAAAGAGATGCATGGGGTGTATGAATGAGCAAAAAACCCAGTATACGGTCTGTCCCTATTGTGGACTAAAGGCAGAAACAGCGCCTGATCCGTCACAGATAAGACCAGGAACCGTTCTCGCACAAAGATATGAAGTGGGATTTGCTCTTAAAATCGGACTGTATACGATTACATATATCGCCTACGACCTGCAGCGGGAGGAAAAGGTTATTGTAAAAGAGTACTATCCTTCCCAGCTTTGCAGCCGTGTAGATGGGGGCAATCGTATAGGAATCAGAGCGGGTGGAGAACAAAAGACTTTTTATGAGAGAGGGCTTACCCAGTTCTTAAAAGAAGCCAAAGACCTTCACTCTGTTTCCGTACCATTTCTTATTCCAGTACAGGATGTATTTACAGAAAATGCAACGGCATACATGGTAATGCCATATTTAAATGGAAAGACATTAGAAGCGGCAATCGCAGAGAAAAAGCGCTTCTCTATAACAGAAACATTAGCTTTGATGATGCCGGTAATGGATATTACGGACAGGCTCCATCAGAAGGGAATCCTCCATTTAAACATTCATCCGGGAAATATTTTTTTAGTAGATTCCGGGGAAGTTATCCTTATGGACAGCGGAAGATACAGCCGAAGCTTTGTAGATGCGCCGATGGAAACCATAGGGGAAAACAGCAGATATCAGGCACCGGAAATTCGCAATCTTCATGAGAAGATAGATGGTTCGGTGGACGTATACAGTATTTGTACCATTATGTATGAGATGATTACTGGAACAGAAATAGAGGACGGCGCATCCCGCATAACAAAAGATACGGTAAAGTCACCCCTTTCAAGAAGAGTAAAAGTAACAGCCAATCAGGATACCATTTTGATGAATGGACTTGCTCTTCACAGCAAAAACCGAATAAACTCTGTAGAAAAATTGATGAAGTCTTTTGTCTCCATACGGCCAGTGCAAAAAGTAGAAGAACCAGCGGCTGTGCAGAAGAAAAAAGCACCAGAAAGAAGAAAGACAGAAGGGGCAAGACACGAGAAAAAAGCAGAATCTTCTTCTGGCAGCGGCGGTATGCTGCGTATCATTCTCCCATGTGTTCTTGTTTTATGTATTGCTGTAGGCGGTTTTATTGCATTTGGACATTTCAAAGGGAAAAATACAGCAAATATGACACAGAAGAAAAAGGTCACAGCGAATACAGAAAAAACGGCTCCTGTACCAAATGTATCAAATCAGACAACATATGAAAAGGCAAAAAAAGCGGCCCAAGATGCCGGATTTAAATTAAAAAGAACAGATGCTGAGAAAGTACAGGAAGGTGAGAAAACGGACATTGTAACAAAGCAGGATCCGAAACCTGGAACAGTGGCAGAAATAGGCTCTACAATTAGAGTCACTGTTACGGCATCTAACATAACGTTAGATAATGATGATGTACTTGGCCCAGATGTAAAGATATTGAATTATGAGCTCTCTAAAGATGATAAAAATATATTAAACAATGTGTTTAATATATATAGTAGCGAAATTGAAAGTAATATTATTCCGGGATATCTTTTGAGGATTTGTAAGGGATCTTCAGATGATCAAAAATATTCACTGAATATGAATTCGGAAATATTAAAGTATAGTCAAATAACACTTGTATATAGTGCGGGAAGAAAAGATATCACCGAAGGTCAGGATGCTGGAATAGTGGCAAAGGAACTGCTTCAAAATAATATACAAAATGCACTTGATGAAGCAAAGAAAAAAGGATTTTATGTAGGAATATCACAAACAGCAGATTATACAACAAAGAATGTTGCATCTCTTGGCGATGCCTATATGATTAAAAAGTTAAAGGATGATGGAAAAGAAGTTGAAATGGGGGATGATGACGAAATCAAGACTGGTGATAAAATTCTTCTTTGTTTAAGCCGTGGACCAAAACGAATTAAAATAAATGGTAAATACCTTACAGAAAATACTTATTTAGGTTCGGAATATAAATCAGCGAAAGAGGCATTGGAAAAGGCAGGAGTAACTGTTACACAGACAAATAGCTATAGTTCTTCTGTACCAGCAGGAAAGATTATTAGCACATCTCATACTTGTCGATATAAAGATAAAGAAAATGAGATTGAAGAGAGCCAGCAAGGTGGAATCCATGAGGGAGATAGCGTTGCTGTTACAGTAAGTGACGGACCAGCACCGACAACGCAGGCACCACGGCCGACACAACCAGCGAGTGGTGGAGGAAGTAGCGGAGGTTCAAGAAAGTCAAGTAGTCCTTCAAATGATTTGGAAAAAAAATCGAATTCTCCTGGAACTACAAAAAAACCACCAAAAGGTCCAGGATATTAATTGGATGAAAAGGAGTGTAATGATAGTGGAAAAAATCAAAATAAACATTGGAAAGATATGGATTCTCATACTTTTTATGATAGTACTGATGGTTCCATCAATGCTTATAAAAGCGGAAGACAATAAACAAGTTCCAGCTATAATAGAAAGTTTTAAAATAAATAATACGAAAGAAGAATGTAACTTTACTTATAATTTAGAAGAAGCAACGGAATGGATGTCCAATATTACAGGAATTAAAAAAAATGGGCAAATAATTCCTATGTCTAAATGTATAATCAATACAGAAGGCGGAACTATTATAATAAAAACCGCACTTTCAGAAAATGATAAGATTTCTATTTCAGCAGAAGGATATCAAGACGTAACATTTGTTATACAGGGTGAACACCTTTTTAATACCGTATGGAAGCACGATGAAAATACACATTGGAAAGAATGTATGGTAAAAGGATGTGGATTAAAAACAGATGTGACTGATCACAGCGGAGGGCAGGCAAGCTGTCAGAAGAAGGCAGAGTGTGAAGTGTGTGGTCAAGAATACGGGGAACTTGAAGCACATAATTACGGAAGTGAGTGGAAACATGATGAGACATCACACTGGAGAGAATGCCAGACAGAAGGATGTACAGCCAAAACAGATGTAACTAAACACAGTGGAGGGCAGGCAACCTGTCAACAGAAAGCCGAATGTGAAGTGTGTAGCCAAGAATATGGCGAGTTCGGAGTGCATAATTACGGAAAAGAATGGAAACATGATGAGACATCACACTGGAGAGAATGCCAGACAGAGGGATGTACAGCCAAAACAGATGTAGCTAAACACAGTGGAGGGCAGGCAACCTGCCAGCAGAAAGCCGAGTGTGAAGTATGCAACCAAGAGTACGGAGAATTCGGAGCACATAATTACGGAAGTGAATGGAAACATGATGGAACATCACATTGGAGAGAGTGTCAGACAGAAGGATGTACAGCGAAAACAGATGTGGCTAAACACAGTGGAGGTCAGGCAACTTATCAGAAAAAAGCCATCTGTTCTGTATGTAAAGTTAGCTATGGTGAAGTGAAAAAAGAAGATAAAGCCACCAAAGTAGCAACACAGATTAAAAAATTAGATGTAAAAGTATCTAATTTAACGATGAAAAAAATCTCTGAAGTACAGGCTGTGAGAAAAGCATATAATGTTCTTTCAAAAAAAGAGAAAGATACCATAAAAAAAGAAGTAAGTACATTAACAAAGGCAGAAACCCTTATCAAACAAAATAATTGTGGGACAAATGTATATTATCGTTTTTCCAATAATACACTGACTATATTTGGAAAAGGTGCGATGAAAAACTGTTTTACAGGTAGTTTTACAAGCAAAAATATAAAGAGTAAAATTAAAAATAGAATATATCAGAAATATGCTTCAAAAGTAGTAAATGTTGTTGTAGAACAGGGAGTTACAAAGATTGGAAACGGAGCCTTTGCTTGTATGCCAAAATTAAAAACTGCGCGGATTCAGGGAAGTATTGGAACAGCAGCTTTTTGGGGATGTACAAATCTTGAAAAAGTTACCTATGTAAATGGAAAGGGAACAATGGAATTCGCTTGTTTTGCAGAATGTAAAAAATTAAAAAATATAGTAATTGCAGAAGGTGTTTCTGCAATGGATAAATCTTGTTTCGCAAATTGTAAAAAATTGAAGAAAGTAGAATTACCCACTACTTTAAAGTCTATAGGAGAAATTTGCTTTTTTGGTTGTTCTAATGTAACAGTGACTATAAAAGGAAAAATAACAAAATGTGATGTATATGCCTTTTATAAAGTAAGAAATTGTAAGATTGTGTTAAAGACAGCAGCAGCTAAAAAAGGAAAAAAGGTGCTTGCAAAAGCATTAAAAAAAGGAAAAAATAAAACGGTTAAAATCAAATAATCCAAACAACATCGCCCCATTTCCACAAATGGGGCGTGGAGGAAAGCAATGAAAAAACGATGTTTTAATTGTATGAAAGAATATGAGGAGCAATATGAGGTCTGTCCGCACTGTGGATATGTCGATGGCAGTCCGCCAGCAGAGGCCTATCATTTGGCTCCGGGAGAAATCTTAAATCATAAATATATTGTCGGAACGGCGATAGACAGTGGTGGATTTGGAATTATTTATCGTGCATGGGATGCACAGATGGAGCAGGTTGTTGCAATCAAAGAGTATTTTCCAAATGGGGTTGTCAGCCGTGTGCCGGGGCAAAACGATGTTATTGTCTATTCGGGAAAGAATCGGGAGGTTTTCCGTAAAGGTGTTGACCGCTTTTTGGTGGAAGCCCGGAATATGGCAGAGTTTTCCCAGCCAGATATCGTTGCCCTGTATGATTATTTTGAAGAAAATAATACTGCCTATATTGTAATGGAATACTTAGATGGTGTTTCTTTTAAGGAATATTTAAAGGAACGGGGCGGACGGATTCCAAGTGGAGAAGTGGTGGACATTACGCTTCATGTGCTTGCCGCTTTAGAGGAGATTCACAGCCACCATATTATTCACCGCGATATCAGCCCGGATAACGTTTTCCTTTGTTCCAATCACAGAGTAAAGGTCATTGATTTTGGAGCGGCCAGGTTTTCAAGCGGGGAGGAAAGCAGTAACTTTTCAACAATCGTAAAACCTGGTTATGCACCGGCGGAACAGTACCGAACCAAGAGCAGACAGGGCCCTTTTACAGATTTGTATGCGTTGGGAGCCTGCATGTATCAGGCAGCGACAGGAGAAAAGCCGCAGGAATCTTTAGCAAGGGCAATGCACGATGATTTAAGGCCGCCAAAAGAATTAAATCCTGAAGTGCCAGAGTACTTAAGTGATATTATTATGAAGGCGATGGCAATGGACGAAGATGAACGCTTCCAGAGTTCCGAAGAGTTTATGAAGGCATTAAAAGGCCATCAGATTGCTAAGACACCAGCAAAGAAAAAACCAAAGAAGAAAAGGAAAAAAGGAAATAGCGTTTTAAAAATGGCTGTTGCAGTCGTTCTTACATTGCTTCTTTGTGCAGGCGCTTTCTGGGGCATTACAAATCATACTCGTCTTGTAAAAATGGGATATAGCGGAAAAATTGAATTCTATGTGCCAGAAAGTAAAAAAGACTATTATGGAGAAGTAGTCAATGACTATAGTATTGATTATGATAAGGAAATCTCCATTGTTCCTGTAGCGGATGAAAAGTATAAGGAAACGGTACTTGAAAAGTTAGGAACGAAGGAGAGTCCGGCAATCTTTGTCAGTGATGATTTTTCACAAAAAGAATTAGCGGATGCAGAGGACATGGAAAAATATGTTGTAGATGCGATAGAAGATCCTGAGGAGAATTTTTATTATCTAAATCAATATTACAAGAAAAAACAAGATGAAAAAAGAATGCCGTTATCTTTTAATGTCCCATTGATTCTTGAGAATCGTAATCTTGGGAAAGCGGTAAAAAAAGCAATAAATGATAGTTCGGAGTTTGCATTATCAGCTAAGGGGAAAAAAGCACAGACAGAGCTTTATCAGGTAAAAGATTCGGTAGTAGATTTATCTTCCGGCTTACATATTGATACAAAAAATAGTGTAAATAGCAAAAAGGGAATCCGAAAGTTTAAGAATGGAGAGGCTGCTTACTATATTACAGACTGGGCGGATTATCATAAAATTATCGAGAGTAAGAAATACATGGATCTTGATATTTTGTATCCAGATAAATCTACAAAAATGAAAGTTGATTTTTCTGAATATATCAGTATTTCCAGCAAGATAAATGTACAGGCAAGAATGGAAGCAGAGGATTTTGTAATGTATATGGCATTAAATCAAAGTAAATATCTGATGAAGGAAGAAAGAGAAGACAGGCTTCCGTTAAATAAGGAAGCATTGAAAAGATTTTCAGAAACATGGACTATTAATCTTGCCTCTTCCCTGGAAAAAGATGATGGACGTGTCCAGTTTGAAAACTATCTTGATACCTGCGTTTTAGACAACTAAATTTTTACAGATATCAGATGTGAAAAAATATTCTGCGTTATTTGACGGAAAGTCAATGAGATGCACACTAGAAAGCAAAAGAGGAGATGGAGGGAAAATGAAGAATAAAAAAGAGGGATTATTTATACAGTGTATTGTATGTTCACTGTTGCCGCTGATTACATTATTTATTCCTTATTTAAAGTTTGGTATTTCTGTGCCATTACTTGGAAAAGTCATGGAACAACTGACAGGAATGGATTTACTAAAAGTTATGGGAAATGTAAATAATCTGGCTAACTCAGAGCTGGCAGACTATTTAGGAAGTGACTTTTTTTCGGGGATAAAAACATATATTATTTTGATGGTACTTGTGATTTTTGTGATTCCGCTAATATTATTTATTGCTTCTGCAGTGATGCATGGTCTGGCAATGAAAAGCGGGCAGTTTACAAAGACACTTGCTATCATGCCGGGACTTGCCTTAATTTTTAGTGCAGGCGGCCTCTTATTATGCCAGGCTATTATTAAGTCAAAAATTAAGGATGCCATGTCCACATTGGCAGATGTGTCGGGGGATTTATCTAGTCTCTTTGGAGACTCTGTAAGTAATTCTGTTTCTTCCATGATAAAGTTCCAGGGAGAGATTGGCTTTTGGTTACTTGTCATTATTGCTATTGTACTAGTTGTAGAAGACTTGGTTCTTTCTTCGAAAGAAGGCGTATCAGGACAGATGCAAAAAACAGATCCGTTTGTAGAAGATGCCATTTACGCACAAAAAAGACAAGGTTCCTCGGTATCTGTACAGACACCAAAACGCCCGATTACAACATGGTCTGACTCAGATGCATTTAAAAATCCAATTTATACAAAGACTCCAGGTGGGGCAGGACCACAGCCATCCAATACACCAAAGAAGAGAACAACGACGATGACGGGAGAAGTTACACAAAAATCCCAAGTGCCTTCGGGCATGATTATTGGCATCCGCGGGGAATATAATGGGGCGCAAATCCAGATCTTTAATGGTGAGAAAATTTATATTGGAAGAAGTAGTGAGTCAAATCTTGTCTTATCCAATAAAAAGGCAAGCCGGAAACACTGCAGTATCGCCTATGATGCCAAAGAAGATAAATACAGTATTGTAAACTATTCTTCCAATGGAACCTATTTAAATGGCGGACAGCTTTTAGAAAGAGAGAAAGTTTATCATCTGCCACATGGAACGACATTCCGTGTCACAAAGGAAGATGAGTTTAAAGTATTATAAAAAGGGAACAAGCAGGAGAGGAATATGGAAGAGACATACACACAAGCAATAGACGTAAGACAGTATAAGAGGAGCGGAACACATCTGAATCTGTTAGTAGTCAGTAAGAAAGAGGGATTGTCAGAGATTCCGCTAGAGGAATTTCATAAAGACAGAATTTTTGTCGGAAGGGATGCTTCAAAATGTGGCATTGCTTTAGATTCTAAAATTGTTTCCAGTGTACATGCAAAAATCAAAATAGAAAATGGTGCGATTTATTTTGCAGATTTAGGAAGTACAAATGGTACCTATATTATGCGTAGCGGAAGTTATGTCCGCATGAAGGAAAATCGTTATGTAGGCCCGTTAAAAGAGGGAATGATGTTTCTTCTTGGCGGAAAGGGCAAAAAAAACAATGACCCGGAAAACGAAGCGATTTTATTTATTGTGACCAGTGCCGATAATGCAAACTCATGGAAAAAATATCCGCTCTTTGATGAGGAATATGTGATTGGTAAAGATAAAGACTGTGATATTGTTTTTAATCATCCGGCAGTATCTCACCACCACGCAAGAGTTTATAAGAGGGGACATCAATTTTTTGTAGAAGATCTTAACAGTACAAACGGTGTATTCGTTAACGGTGTTGCGGTAAGAGGTACAAAAGAAATTCATGAAAAGGATACGATTCAGATTGGATTACAGCTTATTGTGTTTAGTTGTGAGACGTTAATCTGTAAGACAGAAACAGAAGGTATCCAGCTTACGATGTGTGACCTTGTGAAAAAGGTAGATGGTGGAAAGAAGACGATTCTTTCCGATGTAAACTGCACAATAGAAAGCAATGAATTTGTTGCGATTGTCGGTGGTTCCGGTGCAGGAAAGTCCACGTTATTAAAAACACTTGGCGGATATGACAAGTTTTATGAGGGAGATGTTTTTTATAACGGTATTTCCTTAAAACGTCATTATAATGTCTTAAAAAACATTATTGGATATGTGCCGCAGGAAGATATTGTTTTTGAGAATCTTACATTAAAAAAGATGCTCTATTATACTGCGAAAATGAAAATGCCGGATAATACATCTATGCAGGAAATAGAGGATCGTATTCAGGAAGTACTTCGTCTGATTGAGTTAACGGAACATCAGAATACCATGATAAAAAACTTGAGCGGTGGTCAGAAAAAGAGAGCGAGTATCGCCGTAGAACTTCTGGCAGACCCAGGTATGTTTTTCTTAGATGAGCCGACTTCCGGTCTTGACCCGGGAACGGAACAAAAACTGATGCGAGTCTTGAACCGTCTTTCAAAAACACAGGGAAAAACAATCGTAATGGTAACCCATACTACACAAAGTCTGGATTTATGTGATAAAATTATTTTTATGGGTAAAAAAGGCCGTCTTGCGTTTATGGGAACACCGGAAGAAGCGAAAATGTTCTTTGGAACAGAGAGTCTCATTGAGATTTATAATCTCTTAGAAGAAGATACCGAAAGCTGGGCAGGACAGTTTGACCGGTTTAATCCAATTCCGGAAATTCCACAGATGCAGGAAGAAAGTGTGGAAAAACCAAAACGAAAGTCTGCAATAAAGCAGCTTTTTACACTGACAAAGCGTTATGGAGAACTGGTAAAGAATGACTTGCCGCGACTGGGACTTTTAATGATACAGCCAATTCTTATTGCAATTCTTATAAAAGTCGTTGCGAGTGATGATGTCTTTGATATTTATGAGCCAACACAGCAGATATTATTTACCTTTAGCTGTTCTGGTATCTGGATTGGTATTTTTAATACCATACAGGAAGTTTGTAAGGAGAGGGCGATTGTAAAGCGAGAATATATGTCAAACCTTAGACTGACTACCTATATTCTTTCGAAATATGCGATTCAGCTTTTGATTTCTCTCGCACAGACATTTATTTTTGTAGGATTATTTAGCGTGCTTATGGGAAATCTCCCTTCAAGTGGTGTAAAGACATCCTGTTTTGCGGAAGTATTTATTACGATGTGGCTTACCATTTATTCTTCTTCTGCATTGGGACTTCTCGTATCTTCCATTATGAAAAACGGAGACAGAGCGATGGCAGTCAGTCCGTTCCTGTTAATTATCCAGCTTCTTTTCTCCGGGATTTTATTCCCGTTAAAAGGAGCATCCGAGATTATTTCTTACTTTACGGTCAGCAGATGGTCCGTAGAGGCATTAGGAAATGTAGTAGATCTCAATGGATTAAAACATAAATATCAGCAGATTCATTATAAACCAGACGATATGTTTTTACATAATTGGCCGCATTTATCCCATACATGGCTGATTTTAGTAGCATTTATTGTTGTATTAGCTGTTTTAAGTATCATTTGTCTTAGAAATGTCTCAAAAGACAGATAGATGGAAAACGAGAAAGGCAGGAAGTTTTATGTTTACTTATGCAGTATTATCAGAAGTAGGAGAACGTGAGATTAATGAGGACAGCGTAGGCTTTGCCCCTGTGGGAAAAGATATTGGAATAGTCATTTTAGCAGACGGACTTGGCGGACATGGACGGGGGGAAGATGCCTCTGCACTTGTTACCACAGCTTCAAAAGAAGTGTTCCGTTATTATTATAACCAAAAAGACTGTTTAGAGCGCTGTTTTATGGAAAGTCAGAAGCGCCTTATGAAAAAGCAGGCCGATGAGAATGCCAGACAGGATTTAAAAACAACGCTGGTATTGCTGCGAATTGTAAACGGTTATGTGCAGTGGGGCCATGTCGGTGATTCCAGATTATATTATTTTAAAAATGGAAAAATCGTAAAAAGAACATTAGATCACAGTGTACCACAGATGTTAGTAGCAGCAGGAGAAATTGATGAGAAAGAGATTCGTCACCATCCAGACAGAAACCGTCTGGTACGGGTAATGGGAATGGAATGGGATGAACCAAAATATCAGGTGAGCGAACCGATGCCAGAAGAGCCGGGACAGGCATTTTTGCTTTGTTCGGATGGATTTTGGGAAAATATCGAGGAAGAACAGATGGAAGCCTGTCTTCAAAAATCCGCCAATCCCCATGAGTGGTTAGAGCGCATGGAGAAAATCGTAGTAAAAAACGGACGTGGAACAAACATGGATAATTATTCAGCTATTGTTGTGTTTGCAGGCGTTTAAGATAAAGGAAAAAAGAGGCAGAGAGGAAAAATGAGCAGATTGGTAAAATGTGAAAATGGACATTTTTATGATGCAGATAAATATGCGAAATGTCCAAATTGCAGCAGAGGGGCCGGCCCTAAAAAAGATGTTGTAATGGAGGGTGGTATTTCAACAGATCTTGATGATGTAAAGACCGTTGCCATGAATATAAGAGGTAACATAAAAAGTGGAAGATCTGTCCGTATTCCTAAGGTAAGTGGACGTACAGTAAAGCCATCGAATGAGATTCTTGCAAAAGAAGAACAAAGAATGAGGGAATTGCAGGAAAAGATTAAGGCGATGGCAAAGGAATATGGAATTGAAACAAAAGTTAAATTTCTTGGTTTGAGAGAAGATATTCCGCAATTATGATAATGATAAAACGGTTGCAGTTCATGTTTTTGAGAACGGGATTGAGCCGGTAGTCGGCTGGCTTGTCTGTGTAAATGGAGAGGAAAAGGGTCGTGATTATCGTCTGATCAGGGGAAGAAACCGTATTGGAAGAGATTCTGATATGGATGTTACTATCCGAAAAGATCAGAAAGTGACAAGAGAGGAACATTGTTCCGTGGTATATGATGAGAAGTCTAACCTTACTTTCCTTGTACCAGGGAATGGAACTCTTACTTACTATAAAGGAGAGATGCTTCGCCAGCCACAACAGCTTTGTAGCGGAGATGCAGTAGAAATCGGAGAGACAAAGTTTATATTTATCAGCTTTTGTGAAGGAGAAAGAGTATGGAAAAACGAAGAGGAATAAAGGTTCTTCTTTTTCTGTTAGCTTTTGTTGGATGTTTTTCTTTGCTGCCACAGCAATTGTGGGCAAAGTCAAAGGAAATGACGATATCTCAGGCAGATGTGTATCTGCCAGATATCAGTGTTTATATGGAGACAGCCGATGGAAAAGCCTGTGGAAAAGATGAAGTAAAAGCAAAGATAAGTGATACGGGTGTAAGCCTTACTGTGAAATCTTCGGATATTTTTTCCGATACAGACAGAGGCATTTATTATCATGTACTGTTAGACATTTCGACATCCATTCGTGCGGATCAGTTTGATGCGATGAAGAAGTCGATTCTGGCTCTTAAGAAGAAGATTCGGAAAAAAGACCGTTTATCCGTGATTACTTTTGGAAAAGAAGTAAAGGAAGCGGCAGATGGCAACAGCAGCTACGGGGAATTAAGCAAAGTTCTATCTAAAATCAAACAGGAAAAGGGAACGCATTTATACGAAGGAATCAATACGATTACCGAGCAGGTAAACGCACAAAAAGATAAAGAGATAAAAAAGGAAGTAAAGGCAGAGAATTCCATGCGTAATATTGGAATTATCCTTACGGACTGGCAGGAAATTAAGGATGCCGGTGGAATCACTTCGCAGGAAGAATCTTTAAAATCCTTGCAGGAAACAGGGACTCCTTTATATGGCTTTTGTTTAAAAACAGCAAAAGACACCCTTCAGGATGATATGGGAGCGTTCCTTCGAAAAACAGGAGGAAGTTTTCAGATATTTAATGAGGGAAAGAAAGATACCCAGCTTACGGATTTAAATAAAGAGCGTTTGAAAGATAATGTATTACTCATCCATTCTTCTTCAAATAAAACCTATGATGAAGAAAAGGTTTTGGAATTAGAAGCTGGAGAGGAGACAGTAAAAAAGGAACATTTATATTTAAATCGTGCACAGAGCGATTCAAAAAAGCCAACGATTACTTCGGTAAAACAAAAAGGGAAAGATGCAAAGACAATCGTGGTTACCTTTAGTGAAGATGTGTTATCAGCGGATAATAAGAATAATTATTCTATTTTGAGAGGTGGAAAACACACCTATACTGTTTCAGAGGCGACCTATACATCAGATAATGAAAAGTATCAGGCGAAACTGGTTCTTAATGATAAGCTTGTAAAGGGAAAGTATACTGTAGAGACACACAATATTGTAGATAATACGAATGAGGAGAATCCTTTAGATACTTCCTGGAGTGGAGAATTAGATGGTGAGGGTGCTTTTAAAGCTTTTTATACAAGTCTTGGAAAGTTCTGGGCAATTATACTGGCAGTCATCGTGTTTGCAGTACTTCTTGGAATCTATCTTTATATACGAAAACACAGAGGAATTATGGTTGTACAGGACAAGATGGTTCTCGGCGATAAAATGGAGCAAAAAAAGCATATAAAAAGTGACCAATCTACGACAAAAAATGTTATACTTTCTGTAAGTGGCATTGCCGCAGATGAAAAAGAGATGGCGGTTCAGATTAATGGAAGCATTATTATCGGAAGAGCAAGTTTTTGCGACATTTATTTTGATGATCTTAAGATGTCTGGACAGCATTTTGCACTTTTAGTACAAAATGGAGGTATCTTTTTGAGTGACTTAAATTCTACAAATGGAACATTTGTGGATGGAAAGCCCGTTGAGGCAGGCCCGGAAGTAACGGTACCTGTAGCCAATGGAAGTACCATTGAAGCGGGAAGTGTTACCTTTGTAATAAGGTGGTGAAACGATGACGTCAGAAAACGTGACAATAAAAAAAGAATATTGTCCGAACTGTTTTAATGCAATTGGTTCGATGAGACCCTGTCCGTATTGTGGAAATGAACAGTTTGATAGAAAGAATCCGCTGGCGCTCCCGGTAAATGTCGTTTTAAAGAATCGATATGTTGTTGGGAGAATGCTTGGTGCTGGTGGATTCGGAATTACCTATAAGTGTTACGATTTAAAAGAACGCAAGATCTGTGCGATTAAAGAGTATGCACCGTCTACTTCAGCCACTCGCTTAAGCGATTCACTTACACTTACAGCAACAAGTGTGAGCAGACAGGAGATTTTTGAACATGGCCGGGAGAAGTTTTTAGGAGAGGCTGCAACATTAAGCCAGCTTCAGGATATCCCGGATGTAGTAAAAATCTGGGACTGCTTTGAGATGAATGGAACCGCTTATTTTGTGATGGAGTTTTTGTCAGGCTCCACTTTAAATGGCATTAAAAAAGCCTATGGCGGCAGAATAGAATATTCGGTAGCTTATGGAATCATTTTGCAGGCAGCGGAAAGTCTTGGAAAGATTCATGAGGAAGGAAATATTTTTCATAGAGATATCAGCCCGGAAAATATTATGGTCACAGCGGATCTTGAAGTAAAAATTATTGATTTTGGTACAGCCAAATATATCAATAATCAAAAAAGCCAGACATTGTCGGTTGTATTAAAGCCAGGATATGCGCCACCGGAGCAGTACAGTACGACTTCAAAGCAGGGAGCATTTACGGATGTTTACGCATTGGCATCTACCTTTTATTATGTATTAACTGGTAAGAAAATTCCGGCTGCACCAGATCGGTTAGTGAATGAAGACTTTGTCCCACTAGAAGACTATGATTTTCTGGGCGAACAGTATGCAGGACTGACTCTTGTTTTAAAAGATGCGTTAAGAACCAGTGTTAAAAAGCGTATTCAGACAATGGAGGAGTTTGCGAGTCGCCTGAAGTCTTTTCACAGTTCTATTACTGGACAAAAATCTGACTCTTCTTTTGTACATTCAGAAGAGCGGACGGTATTAGATGAAGGGGATGGAAAGAAAAGAGACAATAAAAAGATAGAATCGTCAAAAAAGATTACGCGGATTTATCCTTATCTTGAGGGAAAGACTGATCCGATTTATGGATACCGCTATTATATACCATTGAATACAATGGTGACGGTAGGCAGATCAAAGGAAAGCAATATTGTTATAAATATGGGAGTAATAGGAAGAAAGCATCTGGAAGTTTTTTATGATACGGATAGTGGATTATTCTTTTTGATGGACAATCACTCCGTAAATCATACATATATTAATAACAAATTATGTGAGCCAGAAGTGATATACCCGGTAAAACCAGGAAGTTATCTTCGGTTAGCGGGGAATTCCTGTGTGTTTCAGTTAGGAGTAGTAAATGAAGAATATAGAGGATAATTCAATGGAAAGAACTGCTGAGCTTACTCCCGCAGAAAGCGAGACATTGCTGAGGGGACATGTATGGCAGCAGCCAGAGAATGAGAACCTTGTTTGTGGTGCGATCAGTTCTGTAATAGGAGCAAGGGAGAATCAGCAGGATAGCTGCTATATGGATATAGAACCTGACGGAAATTCCATTGGTATCGTTTGTGATGGAATGGGAGGACTAAAAGGTGGAGAAATAGCGAGCCAGCAGGCAGTATGTATGTTTGTGGAGGACTTTGAACAGGTTCGAAAAACAGAGAATAACTTTTATCATTTTTTCTGCAATGAGATGATAGAGATTGATGACATGGTTGCCGGACTTACAGATGAGCGGGGCGAACTTCTTTCTGCCGGAACAACCTTAGTGGGCGTTGCCATTAAAAATGGATTTTTACAGTGGATTTCTGTAGGAGACAGTAAAATTTATGTAATCCGCAGGGATGATATGGTCTGTGTTACTAAGGAACATAATTACCTGATGCTCCTTAATAAACAGTTAGAAGAAGGCACCATTGATGAGGAAGAATATGCAAGAGAGGTAAAAAGAGGAGCGGCACTCATTAGTTATCTTGGAATGGGTAATGTGAATCTTATGGATGCTAATCCAAATCCACTGCCATTGGAGGATGGTGATATTGTTGTTTTGTGCAGCGACGGATTATATAAGGCACTTTCTGATGCACAGATTTATGAAATTATTAGTAAAAATGCAGACGACTTAGAAGCGGCTGTTCAGGAACTACAAATGCAGGCACAAATATCTGCCGGAAGAGTACAGGATAATACATCCATTGTGGTGTTATCATACAGACCAAACGTATAAGGAGGAATTCAATATGAATTTAACAAGATGTAATCACGGACACTTTTATGATATGGACAAGTTTGAGAGCTGCCCACACTGTAAAAATAATGGGGCTGGGGCAGCAGCAGAGGCAACCGTGGGACTTACTGGAGGTACAGCAGGAGCAACAGAGCCATATTCTGGCAATGCAGGAGATGTGACAGTTCCTGTAGGAATGACAAGTCCATTAGATGAAGTAAATACAGGATTAGGAAAACCAATTGATGCAACAGAAGAAAAAACAGAGGCAGCATTCCAGAAGATTTCTAATCCAAATCCGTTTGCACCTGCCAAAAATCCAGGTTTTCAGAATTTCGCAGGAGAAGATCCAACAGAGCCATTATCTTCTATGCCGCCAAGAACACAGCCTCAAAAAGTGATGCAGGGTACTATTGATCCGATTATTCCACAAGACACTGGAAAAAGCTTAAAAGATGTAATTGAAACGGTTGCCAATGCAACAACAACCTCCACAGATGATGGAAAGACTATCGGCTTCTATGACGGGGCGCTTTCAGAAAAAGATAAGGTGATTGATCCTGTTGTAGGATGGCTTGTATGTATTAAGGGAGATGCTTTTGGAAGCAGCTTTGTGTTAAAGAGCGGTAAAAACTTTATCGGAAGAGACAGAAAGATGGACGTAGCACTTACAGGAGATAAGAGCGTATCCCGCGAATGCCATGCAATCGTAATCTATGACCCAAGAAGCAGAATGTTCCTCGTTCAGCCTGGAACATCCAGAGAATTATTCTACTTAAATGATAAGGTTGTCCTTGGTGTAGAAGCAATCGGAAGTCACGACATTCTTGCAATCGGTAAAACAGAATTAATGTTTATTCCTTGCTGTGGCGAATCTTTCTGCTGGGAAGACCAGATTGAAAGAGCGAATGCAGAAACAGCCAAAGAAAAGAAATAGAGACTGGAATACTATATTATTGATATTTCGCTGAAAATCAATGAGGCAGTACACTAGAGCGTGTTTGAAAAATATTTAAAGTTGTTTATATTGCCAAAATCAATTATTATATACTGCATATATGTCTTTAAAATATGTCAATTATGATATAAATAATATTTATTTTTGATATTTTCAGTATCAACAAGCAGTAATAACTCTTGTGTTTTGTATAACTTTTATTTTTCAAACATGCTCTAGAGCGTGTTTGAAAAATGCTTATAATTAAACACAGACACGGTCTGTTTACATTATTATTCCGGTTGTTTTGGTAAGCCGGCAAATCCTGCTTCTAAATCCTTATCGGTAGGAATATAGTCGCTCATCTCACCATTGTTATATTTTTCATATGCTACCATATCAAAGTATCCGGTTCCGGTAAGTCCGAAAAGAATTGTCTTTTCTTCTCCAGTTTCTTTGCATTTTAAAGCTTCATCAATGGCTACACGAATCGCATGACTGCTTTCTGGTGCAGGTAAGATTCCTTCTACTCTTGCAAACTGCTCTGCTGCTTCAAATACTGATGTCTGTTCTACGCTTCTTGCCTCAATTAAGCCCTGATCGTATAATTCAGATACGATACTGCTCATTCCATGATAACGGAGTCCTCCTGCATGATTTGCAGATGGGATGAATCCGCTTCCTAATGTATACATCTTTGCCATTGGGCATACCTTTCCTGTATCACAGAAATCGTAGACGTATTTACCACGAGTTAAGCTTGGGCAGGAAGCCGGCTCTACTGCAATAAAGTGATAATCGGCTTCTCCACGAAGCTTTTCTCCCATAAATGGAGAGATTAAGCCCCCAAGGTTAGAACCACCGCCGGCACATCCGATAATAATATCCGGTTTGATTCCGTATTTGTCCATGGCAATCTTTGATTCTAATCCGATGACAGACTGGTGAAGAAGTACCTGATTTAATACACTTCCTAAAACATAACGATACCCTTCATGCTTCGTTGCAGTCTCAACTGCTTCTGAAATCGCACAGCCAAGGCTTCCTGTTGTTCCCGGATGTTCCTCTAAAATCTTCTTTCCAACTTCTGTCGTAGTAGATGGGGATGGTGTTACACTTGCTCCATAAGTACGCATTACTTCACGACGGAAAGGTTTCTGCTCATAAGAAACTTTAACCATATATACTTTACAATCAAGATCAAAATACGCACATGCCATAGAAAGTGCAGTTCCCCACTGACCTGCTCCTGTCTCTGTAGTAACTCCCTTTAATCCCTGCTGCTTTGCATAGTAAGCCTGTGCAATCGCAGAATTAAGCTTGTGACTTCCACTTGTATTATTTCCTTCAAATTTATAATAAATCTTTGCAGGTGTTCCAAGCTTCTTCTCTAAACAGTATGCCCGTACTAATGGTGATGGACGGTACATCTTGTAAAAGTCTTTAATCTCCTGTGGAATTGGAATATAGGCATCCGTATCATTTAACTCCTGCTTCACTAATTCTTTACAGAAAACAGGCTCTAATTCCTCTGGTTTTAAAGGCTCTAATGTTGCTGGATTTAATAAAGGTGCCGGCTTCTTCTTCATATCTGCACGCACATTATACCAACTGTCAGGCATCTCATTCTCTTCAAGATAAATTTTGTAAGGGATTTCTTTATTGCTCATATCCTTCTCCTTTGCAAATCTTTTTCTTTTAATTTAACAATTTAACACTCTAGTCTAATACATTATGCTATACATAGTTTATACTATCTGTCTTCCTACGTCAAGTATATTACTATTTAATTCATTAAGAGACAGACGCCCGAGAAGAGATACGATATCCTATATTTGTGACTTTAGTCGCGGCGGTTTAAATGCTCGCTTTATGCGCTCGCATCTAAACCTTGCTCCGAGGCCACAAATATAGGATATCGTATCTCTTCTCGGGCTGTCTTTGGCTGGATTTTGTTTGAATTAAATAGTAGTTGTGGAGATTTGGGGGAGAAGACAGAAGTTTTCTGCTTGCTCTGAAATTATTGTGAATAGATATTTTGTATTTAAATGGAAGTTATAAAGGTTAAAAAGGGAAATTAAATTTAATGGGGTTATAATCAGATACAGTTAATTTTTCCGTAGTAGGATTGCCATAGCTGTCCATTTTCCACACGCCTTCTTCACAGGCCTCATATCGAATCTCATTAATTCGTTTTAATGCATTTTGTGCATCTGTTATGTACTCTCTTGTTTTTTTACCCCTATTTTACACCGTTTTCTCAAATATCTGCTAGAGAAATGTCTGCAGGTGGCGTATACTAAAACTGTATGTGTGAATAGCACATTTAGTATGAATTCTACATAATTTGCATTTACATTATAAAAATACTATATACATAAAAAGAGCTAAGAAACATTTCTGCAAATTATTTTGGAATATCTGCCATATTTTTTTAAGAAGAAAGAGGGAATGAACGTAAGTGAAAAAGAAGAAGGTTAAACCAGTAAAACAGATGGGGTCTACGGGGACGAAGTTGCAAAAAGAAGTAGCTGCTATGGAAGAGGCTATGAAGCAGCATCATATAGAGGAACAATGCCAACTGCTTATTGATGAGATGATGCCGCAGATTAAAAGGCTTGGACGCTCGCTTTCCGGCACTTATCATCGAAATATTATTGAATATACGACAAGCCGGATTAAAAGCCCGGAAAGTATTGTGGAAAAATTACACCGCAAGAACAGAGAGGTTTCTCTTGATAAAGCTGTAGAGACTCTGCGTGATCTTGCCGGTATTCGTGTAATCTGCTCTTTTCAGGATGATGTATACCGTGTGGCTGGAGCAATTAAAAATCTTCCCGGTTATGAGCTTGTAAAAGAAAAAAATTATATTAACAAACCAAAAGCCAGCGGTTACCGCAGTATTCATCTTATTTTAAGACCAGCAAATACCGCATATGACATTAACTATATTGAGATTCAGGTTCGTTCTGCTGCCATGAACTACTGGGCGATTCTTGAATATCAGCTTTGCTATAAAAATGAGAAAAAAGGTGCTGAACGAATTCGAAAAGAATTAAAGGAATGTGCAATTGACATTGCAAAGATTGATAAAAAAATGCTGAAGTTGCGAAAAGAGATTGAAAAAATTTAAAGCGTGCTTGAAAAATACTTTCTGTAAGAGAGTAAAAGAGAAAAGATATCTGCAGTGCTATAAAAAATCATTATAAAAAGATATCCTTTCAGTGCAAAGGTTTCCATTTATCTCTCCCATATTCTGCGATACAATATTTGCAGAATGTGGGATTTTTTGAACCTCACTTATTATAGAACGTTATCATTTTATTACTATAGAGAAAGGCACTTATTTTATGAGTCATGCAGAATTTACCCCCACAACAAATGAATTTATCGGAACGGCCGCAGGGCACACTATCGGCATGGTTATCCCTAATATTGACCCAGAAGTGCGGACTCTTTTAAAGATTCCAGAGCAATATTCTTCCCTGGGAATTCTTACTTCAAGAACCGGAGCTGCCGCACAGGCATTTTCCGTAGATGAAGCTGCAAAAGCCTGTAATGTAGAACTTCTTATCTTTGAATTACCAAGAGATACGGAAGGCTACTCTGGTCACGGGAACTTAATCGTGCTTGGAGCTTATGATGTGAGCGATGCCCGACGTGCCGTAGAAGTTGCTCTTACACTAATTGATGAAAAAGCGGAACGAATTTACATCAATGAAGTTGGTCACATGGAAATGCATGTAACTGCCAATGCCGGCCCAGTACTTCACCAGATTTTTGATGCACCACTTGGCAAAGCTTTCGGTTTCATCTGTGCCGGTCCCGCCGGAATTGCTATCGTTGCTGCAGACACTGCTGTAAAGTCTTCGCCAGTCGATATCGTGTGGTACGGAACACCTTCCATTAATCTGTCTCATACTAACGAAGTAATCATTGGAGTGAGCGGAGATTATGGTGCTGTGAAAAAAGCTGTTGATATTGCTTATGAAAAGGCCAGCGCACTTATTGAGGTATTTGGGCAAAAACCGGCTTCTATTCTGCATTTTACACAAAATCCTGATTTGTAGAGCGAAACAGACCAACTCCCCGTAAGGTCACAATTGTCTGAAGCCTCCCTCAAATCTTTCTCAAAATAAATTCTGAATTTGCATGGGCAGCCAAAGACAGCTCTCAGAGAATAAAATAACCTATATTTGTGGCCTTGGAGCAAGGTTTGGATACGAGCGTGTATAAGCGAGTATTCAAACCGCTGCGACTAAAGTCACAAATATAGGTTATTTTATTCTCTGAGAACGTCTCTTTGCCTGCGGCAAATCACAATTTATAAAGTATTGATGAAGCGTTCAAAGGCTTTTCTTCCTTCTTCAGTACATTTGTACACTCCCGCATCTTCGAGTACTTTTACAAACACTTCCCCAATTTCTTCTTTGAGGATATCCCACACATTTTCCTGTGTGATTTCCGCGTATTTTGGAAGGAAGTCTTTTACCCAGTCAGCATGTTTTTCCAGTCCTCCGACAGAGGAAACGTCTTTTCCACTTACAAGGCAGTCAGCGAGGCTTTCCATCTCTTTTTTAAGGCGTGAAGGAAGTACGGCAAGTCCCATAACCTCGATAAGACCGATATTTTCCTTCTTGATGTGATGATATTCTGGTCTTGGATGATAGACTCCGAGTGGTCTTTCTTCTGTGGTGATGTTATTTCTTAATGTGAGGTCGAGTTCGTATTCTTCCCCTCTTCTTCTTGCGATTGGTGTGATTGTATTATGTGGTTCTCCGTTTGTCTGCTCAAAGATAAATGCATCTGGATCAGTGTAGTTGCGCCATTTTTTAAGAATATGGTCAGCAAGGTCTATCAGGCGTTCCGGGTCTTTATGACGGATTCGTATAACAGATAATGGCCAGTGTACGATTCCTGCGGTTACATCTTCATAGCCGGGCACTTTAAATTCTTTTTCCATTTCGGCCCGTTCCATTGCAAAGGTATAATGTCCCCCCTGAAAATGGTCATGTGTGAGGATAGAACCTCCTACGATTGGTAAATCCGCATTGGAACCGACAAAATAATGTGGGAACTGACGGATAAAGTCAAATAATTTGGCAAAGGTATCCCTGTCTATTTTCATCGGAGTATGCTGTCCATTTAAGACAATACAATGCTCATTATAATAAACATATGGAGAGTACTGAAATCCCCAACGGCTTCCGTGAATGGTTATCGGGATAATACGGTGATTCTGTCTTGCCGGATGATTCATTCTTCCCGCATAACCTTCATTTTCTATGCAAAGCTGGCACTTTGGATATGCACTCTGCTTTGCATTCTTGGCTGCTGCGATTGCCTTCGGGTCTTTCTCTGGTTTTGACAAATTAATCGTGATATCAATAACGCCATAGGGACTGTCCACTGTCCATTTCATATCTTTCTGGATACGATCTTTTCTTATGTAATTGCTGTTCTGGCTAAGTTCATAAAAATAATCTGTTGCATATTTCGGATTTTTTTCATAATAGGCATCAAAAATCTTTTTTACTGTACCTGGTCTTGGAGTCATAATTCCCATCAGCTTTGTATCAAACAAATCCCTTGTGACAATATCATCACTCTGAATGATTCCCTTTTCAAATGCAATATCTGTCAATTCATTTAAAATATCCGCAAGCACCATTTTTTCTCCGAAAATATCCGGATTATCATATTCATCCAAACCGAATAAATCAAGATACTGGTTAATCATGAAAATCTCGTCTTCTGGCTGAATCAGCTTCGCTCCGATACCATAATGGACAAGCTTCTTGATATTCTTTGTCAGTCCCATTTTTCTGTCCTCCTAATATTATCCTATAATACCTTCATTCCACCATATTTTCTAATTTTTAATACGTGGCAGGCATCCTGTCCAAAAATATCTTCCATGTTTTTCTTGTAAATGTCTACAATGTCATTTGGGACAAATGCCTGAATTGTTCCAGCAAATCCACCCCCATGCACACGGCTCACTCCTCTTCCTTTCAGGATTACATCACTAAATGCGAGGCCTACTGCCATCTCCTGTCTGGAAAGATTCTTTACAGAATATACATTCTGAAGATATTTGAAAGAAGAATCGCCAGATGCTTTAATCAGGCTCTTAAATCCTTCAAAATCTTCTTTTTCCAATGCATTTACCTGGTCAATAACACGGTCTGTCTCTTCAAACCAATGCATTGCACGAAGGACTGCTCTATCACCTGCTACTTTTCTGATTTCTGGGATATGAATATAAAATTCATTTTTATCAATCTGATGTAATACTTCTTTACCAAAATAAGCAGCTACCTTTTTCATCTCTTCTGGAATTGCTGCATACTCATCTGTCAAATCCGCATGAGAGCCCTTTGTATCAATGATACATAAACTGTGGTCGAAGTCCTCAAAATTCACATTTACTTTTTTGATTACAGGATTCTTCACGTCTGCAAAATCAATAAAAATAAGGTTACCGACAGAAGATGCCATCTGGTCCATCAGCCCACAAGGTTTTCCAAAGAATACGTTCTCCGCATACTGTCCTGCCTGTGCGATAAGCACTGGAGAAACCTTTCCCTCATTATAAAGTCCTGATAAAATGTTCCCTGTTAACACTTCAAATGCTGCAGAAGATGACATTCCCGCTCCGTTTAATACATCGCTTGTAACGTATGCTTCAAAACCGCCGATTTCATAACCTTCTTCTTTTAACTTTGCAGCAACACCACGAATGAGTCCTTCGGAAGTTCCCTCTTCTTCTTTCTTTGGAAGAAGGTCTGCTAAAGAAACATTGATCATTGGATAGCCTTCTGATTTTAAAACAACACCATTCTCTTTTTTCGCTACAATGGCAATTGCATCTAAGTTAATCGATGCAGCAAGAACTCTTCCTAACTGATGATCCGTATGGTTACCACCAATCTCACTTCTTCCCGGTGCACTGTAAATCTCTACTTCTTTTTCCCCAAATAATTCCTCAAAGCTCTCGATTGCTTTGATATAACGTTCTTTCTGGTAGTCTAAAACAGATTCATCAATGTAAATATCTCTTAATAACTCCTCGTACTTCCCGTCCTGAAACCCTTTTTTTAATTCTGTTGTCTTCATCTTTTCCTACTCCTTTTCTTAAAGCCGTCCTGTTTTCATTCCTGTTTCTTACTATCACTATACTTTGCTATCACGCTTACCATCTGATATTTTAGTGGTTGTTTTCGTGTTGCTTATATAGTAAATTATTTTAGTAAATTATGCAAGGGTAAATTTTTACTAAACATTTTACTTTATTTTTAGTAATTTTTTCTTCAACTATTCTGTAAAATTTGGTATACTATGATTATTCAGAAGAAAAAGTATTCCAGAATGTGTTAAAATACTTTACATGCGATGAATTGCAATCAAAAATATTACAAATATATTGTAAAATTACAAAAGTAATAAAGGAGTCAGTCTTATTATGGCAACACTTAAAGATATTGCAAAAAGAGCTGGTGTATCTTCTGCCACAGTATCTCGTATTCTTAATCAGGATGAGACATTAAGTGTCACTCCACAAACGAGAGAACGGGTACAGGAAATCGCCCGCGAATTAAATTATAAAAAAAAATCTTCCCCCTCTTCCAAAACGGTTATCGGGATTTTTCAGTGGGTTACTTTATTTCAGGAATTAGAAGACCCTTATTATCAGGCGATTCGAAGTGGAATCGAGCGGTATTGTATGACAGAGAATCTCGAAATCCGCCGCGCCTTTCAGAGTGACCCTGATTACATGAACACCCTTCGGGGCGTGCAGGGACTAATCTGTATTGGCAAGTTTAACGATAAACAGATTCAACTATTTGAATCTATCACTCCTAACGTCATTTTCGTTGATATGCAGACTTCAAAAATCAACTGTAACACGATTTCGCTTGATTTTGAACAGGCAGTTGTAGATGCCCTCAACTACCTTACCAGTCTTGGACATACCTCCATTGCTTATCTTGGTGGAAAAGAATATTTAAATGATGATACGGTTTATTTTGAACAGAGGAAAGATACCTTTATCCGCTATTGTAAGGAACACCAGATTTCTTATGAACCTTACTTAAAAGAAACAGAGTTTTCTGCAGATGCCGGTTATCAGATGATGATGGAACTTATCGAAGCAGGAACACTTCCAAGTGCCGTTTTTGCAGCCAGCGACCCTATCGCTATTGGGGCGATGCGCGCCCTTTACCAGAAAGGCTACCGCATTCCGGAGGATATTTCTGTTATGGGATTTGACGATATTAACGTGGCAAAGTTTTCTAATCCGCCACTGACAACGGTACATGCTCCGGCTGATTTTATGGGACAGTTTGCGGCGCATTATATTCAGCTTCTGGCAGAAAGTAATACGAAGCTTTCCTACAATATGCCGGTGAGGATGACTCTTCCCTGTGAAATTACAATCCGGGATACTTGCGGAGCAAGTTCTGATTTGTGAGACTGCAAAGCAGACGAACTCCTGAAGCGAAATAAAGCATATTTGTGACTTTAGTCGCGGCGGTTTGAATGTTCGCTTAAAGCG